>Ga0247780_1000589_pt1 | contig 32672 bp, 22 predicted proteins | sample UWRJL079202R5_FD_179927 | JGI IMG/M metagenome (GOLD analysis project Ga0247780, IMG submission 179927) | Plant litter microbial communities from Arlington Agricultural Research Station in Wisconsin, United States - UWRJ-L079-202R-5 | ecosystem: Environmental > Terrestrial > Plant litter >... | reverse complement strand
GCGGTTTGGGACTGAGAACGGGGGGGTGGGGAGGGGGAGGGGGGGTGCGGGGGTGGGGGATGAGGTTTGGCTTGTGCCAGGGTGTGAAGGGCCGGTTTTGATGAGGCCTGGGGCTGGGGTGAGTGGTGAGGGTGAGAAGAAGGGGGAGAGGAGGGTTGTAGGCGAGGTGTATTTGGATGGGGTGAACTTTTGGGAGCCGGTTGGGGGGTTTAAGGGCGTTGATGAGGTGCAGGAGGGGGAGAGGATTGGGGGGTTTGAGGTGGAGGTTTTGGAGCTGTGGTGACTGGAAGATTGGTGCCAGATCAGACTATGTATGAGTTCAGTGTTGCTACTAGTGGAGTATCGATCGCCAATACTGAGTATCCCGAATGATTCTGGGAATATTATGACGACGGCTGCGGCTAGCAGGGTGTACAATGGCATTAGACTAGTGTCTAAAAGAACTACCAGAATACAATGGACGTACTTTACATCTAGAGTCATGTCCTATACATCCGTCATGGCCAGCACCGTGACTGAAGGCTAACATTCAGCGAAAAGGCAAAAAAGAAGACCCAGCCCGGAATTGAACCGGTGCCTTGGAGAAGAGGGGCCGCGCAGACGTGCGCTACCTAAATGTCGAGGTAGCGTGTCGGGTGTTGAATTGTCGTGAAAAGAGGTTGTTAAATCTCGGGAATGAATAGATAAGCTGTTAAAGCTCGTACAGTAAGCGCTCCAATGAACTCCCCAACTCCATGTGCTGACCACTACACTAACCGGGCCTTTGTTGAGATAACAGTTGGTAGATTCCCCCAAATGCCCTCTCTGGTATCTGGGGAATGACCATCTTCTCCTCCCTTTCCGGCTCCTTGCCCTGTTAGTACTATTTTCCCCACATGAATCGATTCTACACCGCCCTCAACCCGCGGCTCGTCCGCCAGGCAGCAAAGACACTACGCGCACTCTATTAAGTGCGTAAAGCGCCCGGGGAATCAGTCCGATGGCTACATCAATATATGGACAAAGGCGCTTGCGCAGCTGGAGGGGAGTGGCTGATGTGCGAGATGATGTATTCGAATTCGGCGATTTCTATGCCCACCGTGACGGAGACGGGGACGAATGCGGGGATTAGAGATAATGTTTACGCGCGACAGGCTGCAGCGGTCAAGTTACCTGGTCGCGTGTCTGGAGAATTACGTCTGAAGGTGGAAGTGAGACTGACAATGGACAGTTGGGTTATCACGAAAATATCACGAGAGGCGGTTTATCCGAGGATAAAAAAATGATTGGGAATTTTGACATTATGCGGTGCACCGCAAGTGATGAGCAGTGGCAATCCTCTCTTGTGAAAATCGCGCGCGCCTTCCTCAGTTCGAGGTGGGGCGGGAAGATCGTGAGATGACACAGAGATCGCGGATCGCCGTAACTTCTTCAAAATAGGTAAGGTAGGTGAGCGAGATGATATAAGCAATACTACCCTATACCCCGGATTCTCCATTTCTCCATGCAGTTGCGGAGTCGGATACGTCCGCATGGTCGATGCATGACACGAAAAACGCCCGACATGGGCGTACCCAGTGGTTGCGCCCCACTTCCCCAGTTGTGGCGTCCAATGCCGAGCGGCAAAGTCAGCATGGGCGATGGCGATGTCGTCAGCGGCTGGCCTCCGCTGGACCCATTGGATGCTAGTCAGCACCATTAACTTCCCCGCTTTAGGTGAAAACGTCCCGGAATGCTTTGTTTCCTGTTTTGCCCACCCAAACCAACTGAGACACGAACGCCTCCAGTTTGGCTCAACCGCGATTGGACTCGGCCGCGATGACGCTGAACAAAGAACCAGGCATCACGCGCGCTACGGCCTCGGCTCCCCTCGCTCTTGCCGTCACCCGACCCCAAAACCGTACAATCCGTACGCATTGCAGGGGTTTTGCAGCCAGCCCTCACCATGAATGGAACATTCCCCGGCAGGCTGCATGCCGTCGGTCAGTGCTAGCGCGGGACCGGCGTCTCCCATTCGGCGCTGTCAGCACTCGTACAACCACCGGTGGCACTCGCCATGCTGCTCAGCACAGTCCCAACCCAATTCCGCGGCATCCCCTGGTGGAACAACGTCATGACCCTGGCTCCGCACGCCCCGACCCGGCGTCTCACAGGAGGTCTTTATAAGGAGCCTGTCTCTCGCTCCACAAAATACACCTCACCTCCGAGACGTCTTTGACGCCACAGTGTTACTAGCGACGCCCTCACCATGAAACACTTTCACAAGGCATCGCTCCCCATCCCAGCTCCGGCTGTCAAGATCAAGCCGCCGACCGAGGCTGGCTCGGCATGGCCCGCCATTCTCATCGGCCTGTTCGTCGCCTTCGGCGGCGTGCTCTTCGGCTATGACACGGGCACCATTAGCGGCATCCTGGCCATGGACTACTGGCGGGACACCTTCTCCACGGGATATCGCGACTCCAAGGGTCACCTAGACGTATCTCCGGCCCAGTCGTCTGCTGTTGTGTCCATTCTCTCCGCCGGCACCTTCTTTGGCGCCCTCGCATCCCCCCTGCTTGGTGACCATATCGGCCGTCGTTGGGCTCTCATTGCTTCTTGTTGGGTCTTCAATCTCGGTGTGGCCTTCCAGACCGCTGCCACAGCCCTTCCCCTGTTCCTCGCCGGTCGATTTTTCGCTGGCTTTGGAGTCGGCTTGGTTTCAGCTCTAGGTACGTTGTTTCTCGGTGTTCAATGCCCAATTCTTGGAATATCACAGCCAACACGTTCCAGTTCCTCTCTACCAGTCTGAAACGGCCCCCAAGTGGATTCGAGGCGCCATTGTCGGTGCCTACCAGCTCGCCATCACCATCGGCCTGCTGCTTGCCGCCATCGTCGACAACGCCACACATGAGCGCCAAGACACCGGATCATATCGCATTCCCATCGCGGTCCAGTATGCTTGGTCCATTATCCTGATCGTGGGCATGCTGCTGCTGCCCGAAACTCCCCGATACCTCATCAAGCGCAATCGCATGGACAAGGCATGTGTGGCTCTCGGGAAACTGCGGCGCCTCCCCAAGGACCACCCGGCTGTCCTCGAAGAGCTCAGCGAGATCGAAGCCAACCACAAGTATGAGCTTTCCCTCGGAAAATCCAGCTATCTCGACTGCTTCCGTGGCACCATGCGCAAGAGACAACTCACCGGCATGGGCATCCAAGCCTTGCAGCAACTCACAGGCATCAACTTCATCTTCTACTACGGGACGCAGTACTTCAAGAATTCGGGCATCAGCAACGCCTTCACCATCACTATGATCACGTCCTCCATCAATGTAGTATCCACCCTCCCCGGGCTCTGGGCCGTTGACAAGTGGGGCCGCCGACCTCTCCTTCTCTGGGGCGCCGTAGGAATGTGCATCAGCCAGTTCATCGTCGCCATCCTAGGCACCACGACCACGGGCCAGGACGCCGAGGGCAACATTCTGGTGTTCAACGTGGCAGCGCAAAAAGCCTCAATTGCCTTTGTGTGTATCTACATATTTTTCTTCGCCTCAACGTGGGGGCCCCTGGCATGGGTTGTCACCGGCGAGATCTTCCCGCTCAAGACCCGTGCGAAGAGTTTATCCATGACGACAGCTACGAATGTAAGCTTCTCAACCCCCGTCCTTGACGATTCCTGGAACAAGTAACTAACACGCAAGCAGTGGCTTCTCAATTGGGCGATTGCCTACTCAACCCCCTATCTCGTCAACTACGGCGAGGGCTACGCCAACCTTCAGAGCAAGATCTTCTTCATCTGGTTTGCTGCTTGCTTCGTCTGTATTGCATTTGTGTACTTTTTCATCTATGAGACTAAGGGCTGCTCGCTTGAGGAGGTTGACGAGATGTACGGCGATGTACGCAAGGCTTGGAAGAGTCCCGGCTGGACACCCAAGGTCAGCTTCCACCAGAGGCAGAGTCTTTCTGGGCAGGGTGGTGTTGTTGGTGATGGAGCACGGGAAACAAAGGAGAGTCATGAGGCGGGGACCCCGACTGAAGAGGGTACTGTCGAAAAACGGGAGCATGCCAATGGTCTACAGGCGTGATTGGGGTGAGTTAGGAAGGGAGTCGTGGGTGTTAATCTTCGCGATTTAAATACTATGCGCTGGAAAAGCATCGGCGTTGTTGGAAATATCATCATTCGTTGAACCAAGGCGCCTTGACGTTGCTGAATCTGAGTGACAGAAGGTGAGGCGTGAGGCGTGAGCCAAGGTTATATCTGGAAACTTGGTGTATTACAATGAACGGCCGCGGGTGACAGGGACCAGGCCAGATCTCGGCACGTATGAGATAAGGTGGTTGGGTGCTGATAAACTGCCCAGGTCGCGATGCACTCTTGTTTCATAACTATCTATGAATGTGTACCCAGCCACGACGGCGCTACTACTTGTTATGTGAGACGAATCTAGGCATACCAAATTTCCTTTTTTGTACCTCGCCCACGTAACACTGCTCACTCCGGCTTAGGGTCGGCTCAGTCCCTGCTTAGGATTTGCTCAGGCTTGCTCACCTTTGCTTAGGCTAGGTACTATTTTCGGCACACTGCGTCACATCATGCTCAATTGCTTCAACTCGAGATAAGTGGGCCCAGAATTGGTCCCATATATAAAGATAGCTAAAATTGGTTCTTATTTTTAAAATGAACAGCCTTGCCTTTACCTCTTATATTTTTTTCGTGTTACTTACCTGGTCCCTGGGGACTTAGCCTCTACTCTCCAACTCTTTCACCTTTACCTTCTTTAAGGCACTCCTACTTCCGTTGTTTAATACCCTGAATTCATCATCGTCCTTAATAAAACGTTAAGATATAGAATGGAATTGGAATTTAAGACGTCTAATTTAGCAGATGTCCTTATTAAGCAAGCTGAAAGGAGAGGCCTTACAAGGGGCCGCTTTAAGATCAGCCCTTACACGGTTTATAGGAATCTGAGGCTTAAAAGTAAAAATTAGTATTTACAAACACTTGAAGTATGGCATTCGTAAGTAAATAGTGCGCACGGATTTAACATTAAGATCTAACGTTCTTTAGATATGTAAAGAAATATGAGCCTTTAGATCCTCAGAATATGCAGGTGATGAAGCATTTTACTACTATAAGGAGGGCGACATGCTAACCAATGTAGTATATTTAAGGTCCTCTGGCCCAGGAGCTTAGCTTAAAGAACCTTTGCCAGGATTAGGCCTTCTTAACTATCGAGAACTATGTCATCTTGATATGCTAGGGTGTATAATCGACTTAAGCTGATTTACAATAGGATTTTGTCTTACTTATTAAGTAAAAAGATAGCAAACCCGAGCTTAGACTAAAGGTCTAAAGAAGAAAATGTGTTAAACTTCAGGAACCTACAGGGCTGTAGTATAGCGGCTGTAGCTCAGAGGAAGAAGTGCAGTACTGGTCCAAGCCGGCTACAGTGCCTATAGCACTGTAGGAAGCAAATAAAGGCCTGAATTACAGGGCAGTGTTACAACCTGTTCTTAACAAGGACCTAAGGGGGGTCCGGACAAGATAAGACAGAGCGTATAGCAGGATGCTAAACCTTAAGGGGTAATCTAAAGACGGCTTGTTAAGCTAGCACTCTTAGACGAGAGTACACTATCACTGTAGGTCGCTGTCGCTATAATGCACAGGGGGAAGTCTGAACAGTAGGACACAAATGAATAATGTAATACTAGCGTGAGGAACCAGGAGTCCCTCACGGCCATCGTGGTTACGATGATAACTATCTATACTAACTATCTAAAAGGTACTTCGTACTTTACTTAATAGGGTCTTACTCAGCAGGAGACTGAGCATCTTATCACTAAGCACCTCCTGCTTAGTAACCCTAAGGATGCTTAGTAAGTGAGCACGTTTGCTAAGACTGAGCAAACACTAATTAGTTGTAGGTGTTAGAAAGAAGAGTCTGGAAACCACTAGAATAATAGATTTGTAACCATTGCTATAGACACGCATTTGTAGCTGAATGGCTTTGCCACAAGGCTTGCCACTATTCACAGCTATAAGGAAGGTCCTCTGGCTGAGCCAGAGAGCCGAAAAAGCAATACAATCACGCAGTTACAACCCTTACAATTCCACAGAATCCAGAGTGCCGCGCTTCTAACAGTAGGGGCTTCTGGTCTTTATACCCCTAGCCTAGTGTGCAGCACCGTGCGTCCCGCTTTTTGCACTGCTCCTTCTGCAGGGGATCCGTCGGGCCGCTCCAGCCCAGGTGACGGTCTGTAAGGTCGTCACAGAGAGAGCCTGTTATAAGCTGTGAGAGGCCCTAGAAGAATTCCAGAGCCTTTTATAAGGTGAAACTAACTAATATAATAACAGAATAGTATTATGTTAATTTTCTAGCTACTGAGTACCTTATACCAGGTACCCTGTAGTGTAGTTACGTACCCTGAAACTACTAGCCGAACCTTCTAAAATTCAAGGGGGTGGAACCCCCTGAATCCAGTGGGGCTACTGCCCCACAGAATTAACTAGAACATCACAATGGCCACGTCAGCTACTACATTAACGGAACTACGTAGAATGGTTCAGAACAGTACTATTCCATTATTTTATTAATTAATTCCACTTCACAGAAGGCTTTAGAATTCTTCCAGAGCTTCCCACAGCCTATAACAGGCCCTCTCCTCTCTTATATCTAATTTTAGAAAAAGTAAGCAACTCTACTCTTTTCCAGTCATTACACAAGGCACTGCCTTCCGGATCCTCTTGTTTCCAGCGTTAATATTCACTGTAATACCCTTATTTACAGTGGCACTGCCCTGTAATTCAGGCTTTATTTGCTTCTTACAGTGCTGTAGGCACTGTAATACGGCTTCGACTAGTACGCACTTCTTCCTCTAAGCCACAGCCGCTGTACTACAGCCCTATAGGTTCCTAAAGTTTAACATATTATTCTGAACCATTCTTTATAGTTCTGCTGACGTAATGGCTGACGTAGCTACTGTAATGCTCTAGTTAGTTCTACAAGGCAGTAGCCCCACTGGATTCAGGGGGTTCTAGAAGATTCGACCAGTGGTTACGGGGTACGCAACCACGTAACAGCCATAGGCTGTTACTTACTAAAGGCCCCTGTAACACAGAGAGCCCACAAGTCACTTAGTAACTAGAAATTAACACCTTTAGTTATAGACGATTCCAGTAAGGAAGAGTGGGAGGTAGAAGAGATTTGTAGCTACAGAGAGCCAGACGATGATAGCTTGAATTTCCTTATAAAGTGGAAAGATGGGGAGGAGACCTATGAACCTTTTAAAAACGTAGCAGAGACAGAGGCGCTAGATAGGTACAAGCGCCTTTATAGCCTAGCCTGGTTATAAATATAGTCTGAGATTTATCTTAACTACAAATAATTTCTATTCCATATTTATCCCTATTACGTCCAACTACGTTCTTACCAAATGGCAGTGTCTCTAAAGCGACCAGTTCACAATAAGTCAGGCTATTAATTTAAGCTACTAAGATATACCCGTCCCTCAGAGTGACTTCTAAGCCCACATAGCGCCCTCCTTGGCAGATTCAAGCTGGGTGCGCCACCCACTTACCTCCGTCTGGCTAGAGTTATAAGAAGCCGATGTCGAAGTCCAGGTAGTTGCACATCGATTTACCGCAGCAATATGTAATATTTCTGTCCGTTAGCATAATGCTCTACAGACGCATCGTGTAGTCCTGATCACACTCCCTTTAACACTTAAAACCCGCATAAGTAATAAAATCCAAACCCATTAGTATCTGTCACGGGGCTAAGGCCCTAAAGTGGGTCTGGGCTGAGAGCCTAGACCACCGCTCCTATAGAGGCGGGTCTCCGCCTATATAGCTGCGCTCCGCGCAGCTCCTGTATCTACTCTTAATCTTCTTTTTTATAGAAACTATAATCGATTCAGTCACTAAGTAACGGTATCCACCTTACTCGGCCCCTTACATCTGGTTTTTATTAAACCGCCGGATTAAATGGATTATAACATGTAGTAAAGGGACCCTTTCGTTAGGAGCGCCCACGACGAAATGATGGACAACCACCCCTTTATAAGGACAGAAGGAATTTCACTAAAAGCCTATATCCAGTTTATAAAGGAAGATTTTAACTAACAGCTTATAACTTTTAGGGAAACGGCATAAGTTAAATCCTATATTAAAGAGGTGGCGGAGTAAGAGCTTACCGTAGTTAAGTTAACGGCCCTTTAAATAGAAATAACCGTTAGAAGACGAGAATTTAAGCTCCTTACACCAGCCTCCTAAACCTCTTTAGTTACCAGAGCCCTAAATATACTAATTTCCGGTTTTTAGGGAGTGGGCCCTATTTATTAGGGTATTAAACCCACTTTTTAGGGGGTGGTATTAACTATTTAAATAACTATATTAACTCCCCTTACAGGTTTAATTAACGTAGGAGCCTTTGGCTTTAACTGGCCCCCTTAGACGTGGGGACCCTTAATAAGGGCCTTATAACCTGCTTTTAAGGTGCCGGCCTTTAATAAACATTATTAAAAACTATTAGGCTGGCTGAAGTGGGATGGTAAAGATAGCGCCACCTTTACATCTTACCTTTACTAACTTTAATAGAAAGTGGAAGTTAACAGCTTTATAAGGGCGGACTTATTTAATGGAAATATTATAATTACGTATATGATTATTAATAACCTTTTAAACTTACAGTGCTATTTAGTAGAGGATTATTAAAGGCTTAAAGCTTTATTTTATAAGGATCTTATTAATTATATTAAGGCTATGTTTAATAATATTATTATTACCTTAAAGAAGGCGTGTGATAAACTTATCATTATATACCAGGGAGAGGGCCAGACCTTTTACAGTTTTATATAGCTTTAAACCACCCTTTTAATAAAGGCTGGTAATAATAATTAAAACGATAAAGTTAAAGTGGTGTGGTTTATTAGTTACTTTTTAAAAGGACTTTTAAGGAAGTTAATTATAATAACCCCATTTACAGAATTAAAGCTGTTAATTTAGGAATACTCCCTTATAATAGTATAATGGGAACGTATTAAGGCCTTTAAATTATTAGTTTATAAATATAGGGAAGGTTTAAAAATTATTAAGGTTAATTACTATTAAATAACCTATTAGTACTTTATTATATAAATAAGAGCGCCACCTACCTAACCTTATATGGATATTAATAAGGACGTTATTATATCCTTTATTAAGTTTTAAAACAGTAGGAACTGCTTTAATAATTATAGATAACACAGCTTTATAATAAGAACTTTTATAAAGCTTAAAATTACAGCCCCTTAAGTGAAATGGGTAATTATAATGGAGTGAGAGGAGTGTAAGATTAATGGCTGTTATATTTATTACAGAGGGTTTAGTTATAAACTTATAACTTATCCTTACAGATTAACAGTACATTTAAAGGAATTAGCCATTAATAAGGTCTCCTTCACCTTATAGTTAAAGGATGGAGTTAGAGATAAGGAATTAAAGGAGGATATTATCTTTACTTTAGGAAAAGCGTAACTTTAAATTAAAGACGGGGTTTAAAGTTAAAAGAATTAGTAATTAGGTAGGTAGAGAATTTTATAAAGAACGGTTATATAATAAGCCTACTTACACTTATTCCAGTTATAATTAGACTTAATAATCTTTACTAGGCCCCTATTAATAAGGGCTGCCTTTATTACTTTATAATTAGTAAAAAGGTGGTAAATGAATTAAACCTTACTGTTATCCCTATAACGCCACACTTAATAAAAGGAGTGGTTAAAGGTATGGCTGTAATAGTGACGTAAGGGATCACGTACTTTTTTATTAAAGTGGTTAATTAAATATAGCTAACTTACGTGTACATTATTTTTAAACTTAATAACTTAATAATCCTGGGAAAACTATAAATAGAGTAATATAAAGTGAAATTTAACCTAGTTAAAAAGAGGCTTTAGATTAGCTTTGCGTACTAATACGTACGGTATTAGGTTAACATTACCTATATATTATAACTAAAAGAGTTACGCTTTATGGTAAAAGTAATAATGGTAACTTAAAAAGGCCACGTAAAGAAGTTACTTTACTCTTAGGGAGGTGAGGCACTTAAAACCTTAATATTCACCCTTTTTATAAAGGATATAGAATAAACGTTTATAAAAAAACACCCTTTAATTAAAGCTAAACTAAAGGTTAGGATCCTTAAGGAATTTTATAACCTGCTCCTACTCTTTTTAAAGCGGGGAGTTGACGTGCTTAACCTTTATAAGCCTAGTGTTAACTATAAAATCTATATTAAAAAAGATGCTAATAAGAACAAACTCCCATTATTATTTAACTTACTTTACAGCATATTATAAGAAGAACTCCTAATCTTAAAGAAAACGCTTAAAGACTTATTAAATAAGGGATTTATTAAAGTTAGTAACTCTTTAGTTAAAGCCCTAATCTTATTTATATAGAAGTTAAAAGGAGGATTAAAATTCTGTTATAATTATAAAGCACTTAACACTATTACAGCTATAAATTAATACCCCCTTTTATTAATTAGGGAGACCTTTTATAACCTTACTGGTATTAAATAAGTAATAAAAGTTAACGTAGCTTAAACGTTTTATAAGATTTAAATCACCTTAAGTAAAGAATAGAAAACAGCGTTTTACATTAGGTATAACCTGTTTAAATGGTTAATAACCCCTTTTAGTCTAAGTGGAGCCCTAGTTATATTTTAACAGTATATTAACTTTATACTTAATAACTACCTTAATAACTTTATAATTACTTATATTAATAACATCCTTATTTATATAAATAAAATAAGGGAAGAGTATAACGTATAAGTGTAAAAGGTTTTAACCTATTTAAAAAAGGTAGGTTTATACCTTAACCTTAAAAAGTGTGAATTTAGCGTTAAAACGGTTAAATACCTGGGATTTATCATTAACATTAGCACTAATATTTAAACAGACCTTATAAAGATTAGCGCTATCTTAAACTGGTCCACTCTTATAACAGCGAAAGGCCTACGTAGCTTTCTTAACTTTACTAATTATTATTAAATATTTATCCTTAACTTCTCATAAGTAGCCGCTCCCCTAACGGAGCTTATAGGGAAGGGGGTCCCTTACGTATAGGGGGAGAGGTAAAAGTATATGTTTTAATTAATAAAGACCCTTTTCACATAAGCTCTTATCCTCACATAATAGGACCCTAATAAGCCTATATTCCTAAAGACAGACTGTAATGGTTACACCCTAGGCGGTGCCCTTATATAAGGGGAAGAAGGTAAGTGTACTGTAATAGTGTTCCACTTTTAAAAGCTGATAGTAATTAAGAGGAATTACCTTATTTATAATAAGGAGATGTTAATAATTATTTACTATCTGGAGTAATAGTTAGTGGAACTTTATAGTTATAAGGGCTTTACTATACTTATAGACTATTATAACCTGGAATATTTTACTATATAAAAGAACCTTTTAAAACAGTAAGTTTATTAAGTTAAATACCTCTCTTATTTTAATTTTAAATTAAAATACTACTCTGGTAAGGAAGTAGTAATATTAAACGCTCTCTCCCATAAGGACTAGGATAAAGTAACTATAAAAGACTAAGAGGTATAAGATATATAGCTTATTCCTAAGAGCGTCCTTTAAAATTACGTACAGATCTTTATAATTAAGATAGTAGAAGAATTAATTCCTTATACTAAGGTGTTTGAAAACGAAGAATTACAGTTACTTTAAAATAAAGTGGTGGAAACAGACACCCTTTACAGAGACGTATATTACATAGTGAAGAAAGGGGACTACACTTTAAATAGTAAAGCAGTCTTTAAGGTTTAAATCTTAGATTATAAGATTAATAAAACAGGGTACCTGACTTATAGGGACTGGATCTAGGTCCCTAAAGCGCTAGCAGCCTTTAAATAAGCGGAATAAAAACTCCCTCCACAGTTATTAAAGTGGAATACACTTAAAACTTAACTTATACAGGTAATTTATAACTTTAACGTGGTAAACCACTTTAAAAGAGAAGGCACCCTGGTAATAATTAATAAGCAGTTTTACTAGCCCTTACTTCACTACCACGTATACCGCTTCCTCTGTAATTATAACGTGTATAGCTGTAATAAAATCTAGAGAGAATATAAAAAAGGCCTTTTAAAACCACTCTTAATATTAAAGTGTTTTTTCATAGATATTTAAATAAACTTTATTACTAACCTCCCCTTAACTAACAGCCATTAGAACCTATAGGTTATTAAAAACCGCCTTAATAAGTACGTTATTTTAAAACCCACTGTCTTTATAAATGTGGAGGAGTGTATAGCCCGCTTCCTTTTCTACTAAGTACGTTATTATAACTGGCTTAAACGTATTATTAGCGATTAAGGGTTAAATTAAACTAATAAGTTTATTCTTTAGAAAAAGGCTGAATTCTTACATTATAAAACCCTAAAAACTGTTTAGATAACGGATTTGGAATCAGCGACCTAAACTGCCTCACACAGTGATGGCGCACTAATCACACACTGAAGGCGTGGCTGGTGATGGCGCTAAACCCTCTTTTAAGGGTGAAAACGTCTATCTGAATTAATAAGGAAATTTTCAGCAGAAAAGTGGGTTAAGCGAGCTGCAGCGCTCACAGCACACTTACAGACTAATTGTGAAGGGGAAGTAGAAGAATAACCAGGAGGAAAATCTTTATAAAAACTTTTAAGATGTTATAACAGGTAAGGGAGCTGAAAAGTGTACGTTTAAAGCGATCTTTAAAGCTGTAAGGGCCTACTTTAAAACCGTTTTCAGGATAAAGCAGATATATAAACACGTTATAAACGCCCTGAAAACGCCTGTTAATTTAACCACCATTATTAGTAACATTATTAACATAAGTATCTAGAAGATCCTTAAAAAAGTAATAAAAATCGAAAAAGTAGTTAATTAAAAGACTAGACCTAATAAAACCCACACTTATATAAGGGCGTTTTAATTAGGAAATATAACCACCCTAACCCTAAATACAACCCGTGCGTACTATATACCTAAAAAGGCCTTTAAGGAGCTTATGATTATAAATATAAACTTAAAGAATAACACCCCTGTAAAGATTATATAAAAGGTTAATTAAAACACTAAGAAGATAAGTATAATAATGGTAAAGCTCTTTTAGTAATCTAATAATATAGTAATTACGTTTAAAGAAGATAAATAGGAATGGTATAATAACCTTAATAATGAAAGTTAGGTATATTAAACTTTAAGAGAGGGAGTAGTCCTTAAGCGACATATTTACACAGTGTTAGTGAAGGGATTACACACTAAACTTATTAATAATTATAACTTTATAATAAACGAAGGTTAGATAATAGAAAACCTTAACGCCTATAATAATATGTAGATTAATAAGATTAACCACAGGTAAGGTTATAAATAACCTAACGGCGAACTAAACCCTATAATATAACTTATTATTAAAATATATAACTTAAAAGACGTTATTAGTTTAATTAAAAAGGGTATAATTATAAAGTATAAGCACTTCCCTTATAAGCGTTATAAAAGTGAAGTGAAAGCGATTTAATGTTTTAACTGTGGTAAATAGGGATATAAAGTGAAGTTTTATAAAGAGATATTATATTACTTATTATATATAAAAGCACTATATGTAAATAGTATAAAGGTTAATAAATAAGAAGTAACTTACCTAATAAAACTAAAGCCAGAATAACATAAATTAATATATATTAATTATAATAGTAACCACTTATGTTGGGTTTTTACAACCCTAACCCGGCCAGTGTGGTTAAAACAGTGTGGCTGGATCCACGCAGCCGCTCCGCGGCTGCATCCGTGGATCTGCACAGCCAAGAACGCCAGACTCCACTGCCAACCTCGTATTCAGTCAGCCAACCTCGCTTCGCAGAAGCGAGTGTGGCCAATGCACTCCGTGCACTGGCCACCCTCACGGCTATAATAACACGGCTTCCACTCTCGAAGATAGAAAGAATTAATCACCTTCAACACACACTGTTTTCCAATGCCTTGACCCCTTTTGCATTTCAACAACTTAACTTTTTATAAGGATTACTACGTGGTAAAGGAGCATTGTAAGTGTACCAGAGCGATTTTCCTTAACAGAGCCATAATGTATAAAAAACCATATAAGGAGAGGAATAAGCAGAACTTAAACTTCACCTTTATTACTAAGTATAAGCGTATTATAACTAACTAGTTTATAATTATATAGGGATATAAAAACCAGGTAGCTAATAAGAGAAGATAAATCCTACAGGTTAAGGTAGGGAGACCTAATCTCTTAAAGAAAGCAGAAATACTTAACAGTAACAGCATTACGTAATATATAAAGTTATTAAACCCTAATGGTGCCTTAAAGACTATACTAACCCCACCTAGATAATAACTTACAGGAGCCTTAATAAAACTAATAATAACTATTAATAAAGTTTAATAACCCTTATAACTAATTATATTACTACTTATAGGCAGCCCTTTATAAAACAGTTAATAAAGTTAAAAATACTGTACTGGAATATTAATAATAAGGACGCGAGACTTAATAAGGCGTTAGAAACATAAAGTAATTATAACTTAATAACGATATAAGAACCACTTTAAAGCCAGTTTACTAACACTTTAAGATGTAAAAAAGGAGGGAAATTCAGTATAATTTACCATAACGGGAGGGCAGCACTATACATTAATAAACGGCTCGTTAATATAGTGTGGATTATAAACTCTGGCTTAGATTAGGCGTTAGTAACGTTCAGCTATAAAAAGGAAACCATTACAGTCTATTTAATCTATATATTAAGTAAGAAATTAGATAATTAAGTTATCCCCTTAATTAAAATTAGGGTAAAAGCGCCTTAAGGGAGAGTAATTATAATAAGTAACTTTAACATATATAACCTAATATAAGATAAGGAGGGATATAGGAGCCTTAAGGCTAAGCTATTAATAAGGTTAGTGGAAGACTGGGACTTAACGTTAAAGACCCCTTTTAAGGAATTAATATAACTTAAATGTAAAAACGGAGAAAGAGATAATATAATAAACCACATATAAGTGTCCCACACACTAGGTGTTAACTATTTAGGTGTGGAGAGTATAATTAAGTCGGACTATATATTATAAATAGTTAAGATTAATAACATATTAGTAAAATAAAAAGAAGGAGAAGAAGGTTATAATTATAAAATAATAAACATTATAATGGTTATAATAATGGTAAAACACTTTATAATACCAGCTAATATAAATAACATTTATAAACTAGAAGAAGTTTTTAAAGTACTGTTAGAGGAGCTTTTACACATTATAAACATTATAATACCTAAAAGGAAACTAAATATAGGGATTACAGTATTATAATGGGACGATAAAATAAAAAAAGCTGTAAAAGACGTAAGGAGAGTGGAAAGGATATAAAGAACGTAACACTTTTACATTATAAAGAAGGAGTTAAGGAAGGTTAAGAGGTATAAAGATAAGGTGATTAATAAGGTGTAAATAAGGTGTTAATAAGGCTCCCTTAATAAGATAGTAATTAATAAAGACTTAAAAGAAATGTGGAATATTAAATATTAAGTTAAATTACACAGTTATTAACCCCCTAAACCACTAGCTATTCTAACACTATAAGCCATAAAAGACACCACACCTAACAGACCTTAAATAACCATCACCTATATTAAGAAGATAAAAGAACTTAATAAACACTTTTTCCCCGTATTAGAAACAGACCTTTTAAAACTTAAAGACCTTAATTAAAGAGTAGGCTCTTTCTTAAAGACCATATTAATAAACTGGAAGGTGAAGGACTTAGACGTAAAAGAGGTTATTTAAAAAGTAGGCGCCTTAAAAGCGCTAGGATTAAACGGGATCTTTAACAGCCTTTTAAAGACCTGTAATAAGGATGGAAAACTGTTAGCTATCTTAGTAAAGATTATATAAGTAAGTTTTAACCTTAATTATTACTTAAAGTACTAGCACATTATATATATTATAATATTATTAAAACTAGGGAAATCGATTAATAATAAGAAACACATTAAAGTATACTACCCTGTAACCCTATTAGACGTAACAGGGAAGATTATTAAAACTATCCTGATAAAAAGGATCTCTATTACAGTAAAAACAGCCTATATACTCCCTAACCTCTAATTTAGATTTAGAAAGAAAAAAGTGATAGATATAACTATTTAAGTTATCGTTAATAACGTTTACACAGTATAGTCACGTAAAGCCTACACTTTATTACTATAACTAAACATTACTAAAGTGTTTAATAAAGTGGATTAGAACTATCTGTTTACTATATTAAAAAACCTAAGGTTTAAAAGAAAGCTTATCCTTTAACTAATTAACTATATATATAAAAGAACAGCCCAGTTACTATTTAATAACAGGTTATTAACACCGTAAAACATCACTTAAAGGATCCCCCAGGGATCCCCCCTATTAATAATCCTCTTTATCCTCTTTATTAATACATTATATAAAAAGCTAAAACATATTAAAGGCTTAATTACATTAAGTTTTATAAATAATATAAACCTTTAAACCTTTATACATAACACGCTAACATATTATAAGATCCTTAAAACCATATATAAGATCTGTAAAGAATAAGTAAAGGAAAAGGGGATAACATTTAACTTAAAAAAGAGTAAGCTTATTCACTTCTTATAAATAAGGTATTTATAAACTAAAAGAGTAAAGATTCTAAAAGAAAATTACCTAAGATTAGCGTTAATAAAGTCAGCCAGGTTTTTAAAAGTCTGGCTTAATAAAAAGCTTAACTAAAAAGCTTATTAAAAAAGGATTATTAAAAAAATAGAAACCTAAACCCTTACACTAACCTAACTTATAAGGAAAACGTAAAGAGTATAGGCCATCCACGTTTAAAAAATCTACATTAAAGTTATTAAAAATGTCCTCACTTACAGAGTAAATATATAACACATGTTAATAAAGCTAGGAGGATTAGTAAAAAAGATAGTTAAAAAGTTAAAAACTATTTAAACATAATACTTATAAATTATACTTAAAATATATAAAACGACCCTAATAAGGAACTTAAAGTTAAAAGCTTAAATCCCACCATTTAATATTTACCTAAACTAATAAATAGTAAAAGTTAAATAGCGACTTAAATATATAAGGATTATAAAGCTTTTATATAATATTAATAAAAAGATAGTTAAATAGGTAAAATAAAAACAGGGTGTAATAACATATACCCCTTTAATAAATAATAGTTTAACGAAAACTATATAGGTAAAAGACTAGTTAAGGCTCACATTAAAAAAAGTAAAAAACCTAGATTAAGAAAAGTGGACAGACTGTAACCCTAATATCTCCACCTTTTATAACTGGAAGGAAAAATAATAAAAAAAGAGGTATAAAGCGTTTACACGCCATAATTACATTATTACCACAGTAGATATATATAACCTTAATAAGAGTAAGATACCACTTTAACTTTATTAAGAACTTATAAAGGCTTAAAACTTTATCCTTACATAAGTTAAAACGGAGAAGATTAACTTAAACGCTTTCCTTTATTAAAAAAAGGTCCTTAAGGTGGTGTCACCCTAATATTAATATAATATCGCCCTGGAAACAGCAGTATATATAATCCTAAAGTGCCTAAAGTATAATAAAAGTAACTTATATAACATTCAGCTTTATAACTAGTAAGACTTAAAAGTAAGGTTATCACACTTAATAAACGTAGTAATTATTACTAATTAGATTATAAAAACTAAAAGGTTAAAAGAATACAGCCTAATTAAGATACTTAATAATAACAGGAGAGGCTTAAGCAGACCGCTATTAGACTATACTAACCCTAATAACATACAGGGTATAAAAAAGAAAAAGATGTTAAAATATCAGCTTAAATTTTAAAGTAATATAGTAAAAACCTAACCTGGAAGATAAAATAGTAAGTAATATTAAAGGATAACTATATAATTAAAGACCTAAACTGTAAACACACTGTAAATATAATATAAACACACTGTAAATAACCCTTATATTATTATATATTAACTAAACGTAACTATTACTATTAATTTAAAGATTATTAAGAGAAGGACAGTTTTAATCCCAGGTGTTATTAATAATAACTTATAATGACAGTTAATAGTGAATAAACTGTAAATAGACTGTAATTAATATGTATTTACATCTTAACTAACCTATTATTAAGTAATTTAACCCTTTAAATTAATAAGACTGTTAAGTATAATTAGACGACGTTAGATAAGGTTTAAATACGTCTTAAGACGCTAAGACTAAATAGGTAGAGTAATATTAACCTATAAACTACCTGTAAGAGTAACAGGTAAAGGTACTTAGGTAGCTTAAGTTAACGTTATAAGACTGCTATTAGGATTATTGTAAATTATAACAGATAAACTTAAATTAAAGGGAGTGGGAGGGACGCTTTAACTACAGCTTAAACACTTAACAGCTTATTATTTAACCATTTTAATATTAAGGTAAAGAGATAGCTAAACTTACCAGATTATATTAAACTAATTAATTAGCTATTATATTATTAATAACTTATATACGACTTAATAAAAGAAATTACTTACATCTTAATAAGTTAAAACAGCAGCCAGCTTATAAGACGCACAGATCACCATAACAGTAATGTGACACTTTAAGGTGTAAGTAAAACCCAGACCTTAGATAGTTTAGCAGATAGTAAATGGAGTGTAAACGATATAAGAACTTACTATATAAAGATAATTATTATAACTGTTATTACACTTTTAATAATAAATTAAGTTTATAATTAGTTAATAAACGCCCTGTAAACGGTAAAAACAGTCACCTACTTTAAACAGGATAGCACTTATAATAGTCTAAAGGGGAGTCTAGATAAGTACGGTTATTTAATAAGTTAATACAGGCTAGGTAGGGTAACTTATTAGCGTTATTACTAATAACATGTTAATAATATAATAAAAAGGGGATAACGTAGATAATTAATAAGGTGTTAATAAGGCGGTTATAAACAGTAGTGGTGAGAGGGTTGTAATTAAAACTATTAAAGTTACACTTATAAGGGCTTAGGATAGATATAATAATAGTAAAAATAAGTAAGTAAGGGTATAAAGAGGTAATTATAGGGTGTGTAAGGCTTAAAGCTTAAGAGGAGGAAGTTAGTAATTAAAGGAAGAAAAGTTTTAAAGGAAGGCTGGAAAGGAAGGAAGAATTTATAAAAGTTAAAGAGTGGAGCTGTAAAAACCGTAAAAGCTAGCTAACTTTAATAAAAAGGTTAGATGGAAGTTATAAGGCTATTAAAGGAGGCACATAGAGGTTAGCCAGCCACACTGGTAACCTTAAATGGAAGGAACGAAATAATAACGGCTTAAAGGAAGTAAGCTAGTAAAGTGTAGAATTAAAAGTTATAACGAATAAAGAATTACAAACTAGTAATAGCTGGAGCGGTGTGAAGAAGACCGGACTAAAAAGGGGAGATATTATAAAGTTACCCTTAAGCTGTTAACACCTTAGTCCTAGTTAAACCCTAAGGAGCTGCCTTAGGTTAAAGGGGTCTCCCTTTCTACCCTGGATAAAAAAGGAGGTGACATAGGACCTTTAAACCATTATAGTTAAGGGGTATAAGCGTAACAGAACTAAGAATAACCCGCTTACACCCCTATCTTACTTATAACACACATTAATATAAGGCATTAACCTTATAACCTGTCACTGCGTTTAGTAGTTAAAACTAAACTATATATATTTTAAAAGGATAAACAGAAGAGTGGGCGGGGTGGAAACGCCCTGACCACGCCCCGATAGTAGATAGTTAGCAGTAAAGGGACCGCTTGCCCTTACGGGCGGAGCTTTCAGCTCCTACGGTGTAAGATAAATAAAAAAATAGACTAATAAGTTTTAAGTGTACGTATATAAGCTATTAAACATTAAATAACAGCTAAGTACAGCCTATTACCCCTAGATAGACAGAGGCTTAAAACGGATAAATTAAAAGGTTTAAACCTACTTAAGAGCTTATATCGCTTTAAATTAAAATAACTGGGATATATACAGCGTTATTACTTAATTAGCTATTAACTGTAAGATAAACAGCTTTATTAATATATCCCCTTTCCTAATAACACACAGTTATAAGCTGGCCTCCTTAGTACTAATTGCTAGTAATGTATATACAGAAGAGTACCGCCCTAACACCTTTAAAATATTAGTTAAGAATTACGTTAAACGTATAAAAGACATTATAAAGTTATATAAGGCTGTTATAACCACTATTACACTTAATTAAAAGCGGTATATTAATTAGAAACACACACTTACTTAACAGTTTATAATAGGGGATAAGGTATAGTTTAACCTATATAATTACACCTTTATAAGGCTGAAAAAGAAGCTTAACTAACTTTATGTGAAATTTACCGTTTTAGTAGTAAAGGGCTCTTATATAGTAGAACTCTAAGATATATTATAAGGGATTTACCCTTGTTTTTACGTAAACCTCCTCTATAAGGCTAAAGGAGACCCCCTCCCTAGCCAGATATAAGCGGACCCTTAACTACTAGCGGTTATATTAGGTATATATAACATTAATAAAATCCACTATATAAGAACTTATAAGATAAGATAAGGCTTATAATATAAAGCTTTTATTAAATAGACTAGCTATACTGTACCTACATAAAAGCCTATAGCTAACGTTAAAGGCACCGTTACCTTATAAGAGTATAAGGAACTTTATAACCTTATAATAACAAAGGACAGGCTAAGGGAACGATTTATAAGCTGGGAGAAAAAGGTACGAAAATAGTTAAAAAGTGGTAAAACCGTGGTTAAATTAATTTCAGCCCTAAAGGGCACCTATAATAATACGCTTATAGGGGAGCAGAGAGCCCTTTTAATAAGGTAGGCAGTTAGTAAATTATTAATAAAATAAAAAAGTAAAAAACACTGTTAAATTCCTCCTTACACTAAAGCGTTACAAGCCTCCTTAAGGCTTGAGAGCCTTATTAAAATGGTAGTGAAGGCCTTTATATTAATAAGAGTAGGAGTGGGGACTGTAGGAGTAGGTGGGGCTGGGGGAGTGGGGGATAGTAATGGCGATAGTATAATTATTAACGGCTTTTTAAAAAGAACCAGGTCTGGGGAGCTTATAGCGTATATAAGAGTTAATTACGTTTAAAAAACCACTTTTATAAAAGGGGACTTATAAGACAGGGTATACCTAATACTTAATAAGCTAGTAAAGCCTGTTTACTACCATTACAGCAGTGGTAAAGTTTACCTAAAGGGCACCTTCCTTAAAGCAGCCAGCTATAATCTAGGTAGCGTAGTAATGTAGCAGCACCTTTAGGATAACACCCTTATAAAAGTACTGGTTTATAGTGTAATAGAGGTATATACTACTTTTAAGTTTAAAATGGACTTTATAAGGGAAGTCTAATCCTATATAATAGGTACAGGGTATTAGGTTTATATTAAGGGGTTATATAATAACAGTTAGTTAAACTTTATCCTTTAAAAAACAGGGATAACACTTATAAGGTATTTAATAGTAAAGTATAAATATATTTAAGTAGGAGCACCTGACGTGTAAGAGTAATAAGGGGTCTTTATAATTATAGACTTATTATCTAACTTTAAAGAGTTAATATATAGTAAGGGGGATAGGAGAGGGGAGAGCTCTACTTTAAAAAGGATAACCTCCTCCTTAAAAAAGGTAGGGGGAGGTAATGGTGGGGTGAACGACGTATTAGTAAAAACGTCTTCCTACACCACGATAATTAGTATAATAACTATTAATTTACTAAAACGCCTACTTATAAGAGTAATGGTTAAAGCTGATAAGTCCGCACTTATAATAGCAGGAAGGAGGGGTAAGGGGGTGAGTTTTTAAGTGTGTTTTAAGGAGTGTATGGAGCCAGTAGGTGAAGTGGTGGTGTAGTAAGTAGGAGTAACTGGAGTTATAGCGGCAGAGTTTATACTTTTTAATAATTAACTGGTAACTTTGCTTATTAGTAAGTGGTTTAATTAATAAGGAACGCTGCGTGGAATCCTTAAAAACGGGGGGGATTACTTACGTTAGGTAACGGCTAAAGAAGAAGAAAAGAAGAAGAAAAATAACGAAGGCAGTTATGTGAAGAAATTACTATCTATTAGTGGATTACACGCACTTACACGCATGTGTGTGAGAGCACGGGCCTAGTGGGGCTCTAGTAGGGGGGTGATGTCACGGGGCTAAGGCCCTAAAGTGGGTCTGGGCTGAGAGCCTAGACCACCGCTCCTATGGAGGCGGGTCTCTGCCTATATAGCTGCGCTCCGCGCAGCTCCTGTATCTACTCTTGATCTTCTTCTTTATAGAAACCATAATCGATTCAGTCACTAAGTAACGGTATCCACCTTACTCGGCCCCTTACAGTATCGGCCATTTTTTCTTGAGAATGGAGTGGCACTGCACCTTAACTGAACATCTCCTAGACAAGAATAAAATTACCGACGATAATGAATTGTAGGAAGTCTTGCATAGGTTAGAGGGAACGGTCTTGAGCTTTGCGAAGCTCTGCTTCCGTACCAGGAGATTTGGTTATCACGTGGGCCTTTTGCTTGGCACTGTTCATCTTATGAATGGCAAGCAATAGGAATTAAGAGAGTGGCAACGAAATTCGGCTCTCAATGTATGGACATGCAACATGATTGGGTAGAAGGCCTTCCCAGCAGATGAAAGACGCCGAAGAAGCCAGAAGATGCTAGAATAAAATAAGAACTATATAGTAACTTATCCACCCAAACCCTTCCTATAGCACGCTATGAAAAGAAAACCATTGGATTGGGGGACACTCGTCTCGGACCGCAGTTCGGCGCATCCTTCTCCGATCACGAGGCAAACATATCGCGTCCCAGAACTGGCAGCAGGAGTGAGTCGCTTCCCGCAAGGTATATGGGTCGAGGGCGTCAGCCACAGTGAAAGTACTGGAGAAAAATAAATCACCGGTGCACGAGGATTCGAGCTACAGTATTACCAGTAGTTCTAAGGCGGGCAGTGGCCTTTCCAACTAGATTTATTATTTGCTACAACAGGCAAGTGTATTTCAGTGGGTGTTCCAAGATAGGTAATACATATGTCAGTCGGCAGGCTAGCATATACATACTAGTATGTCACGCAGCTGTTACGTGTATGCTAGCACGCTGGGGGGCTAGTAGGCGTGTCCTCGGATAGCATATATGTACTAGCACACGGGTGTACTAGCACATGCTAATAGCCACAATCGTTTATACTAGTATGCCAGGTGGCTAGCACATTTGTACTAGTATGTCAGGTACACTGGGGAGTACCCACACACTGGCGTACCAGTGTAGGCGTAATAGCCATATATCACTAGCACCCATATACCAGTACACGTCTATACTATAGGGAGTACCAGCACACTGCGTACTAGTACACACGTAATAACCATACGTCACTAGCAAGTACATATCAGCCTTCGTGTACCAGTATAATGTGTGTATACCGCGCAGCTGGTATACATACTAGCAAAGTGTGCAAAGCACCATTTTTGGCGCTAAGTGGGCCTTACTTTAGTAAGTGTACAGAAATGGCGCTCGGAAAGATGGGCGCCAGAAACGGCTCTCTGTAAGGGCAAAATCTCCGAAATGGCCGCCGATGGAGGTGTGACTTCCTAGTCCGCATCTTGGTGACAGGGTGCGCCAAGCCCCTGGAACATTCGACCTCCCGAATATCCCTTGTTATTTTCTGACCGGTCAATGTGGAGCACCTCCTGGTTATGACGTCCTGACTTTCTGCTACCGTGCCACGAGGAACGAACCCAGCAAACTCCTTCAAACACTTGCCGGTTTTATTTCGAGGAAGTTACGTGCGCATGCGCAAAACTGTCCCGCGGCCGCGTTCCCTTGGCAAGGTTGGCAAGACGATTTGTGCGCTGCTCAGGGTCGTACCAATCCCAGGTTTCTGCATCATTGGCGGTCTCCTCACCCAATTAATGCAACCTCTTCTACGCTGCCGCTATGATTTCTGGTACCGTATTTCCCACAAAGTCTCGTTCCCGCGCCTTCAACATCTACAGGAGATGCAGACCGTAAGCGGTTTGCGTAAAGAGCCTTGAGGGACGGAGCCAGGGGACAGGACAAAGTTAAATGTTGGATTGTTTGTCGCAAAACTATGGGGAACCTTCCTCAAAGGCTACATATAAACATAAGCTATAGCCGAGCTTACACGTGATCGAGCTTCTCGCTAGCACGAAATTGCACTTCATCCCTACTGACGCCGAGGAAGGCAGCGAGTCACCCCATCCGATTGTTATGATACAGGGGCTGCGGAATCCGTGTCCGCAGATCGATAAGTTTCGGCCGGGGCTGAAAGAGAGCTTTGTTGTGCGTGACGAGGAGAGGAATATCGTGGGGAGGAAGGTAGGGGTCATGGGAACGGCTGAGGCGGGCGGGGTGGTTGAGAGGGGGATGAGGATTGTGGTGGAGAGTCTGGGGGAATATCAGGCCCTGGGTTGTGTGGAGTTGCAATGCAGCCAAGAGAGGAAGGTAGGGTAATTTACATAGATATTCGGACATAAAGGATTTATTGCTGGGTAGGTGGCAGGCGATATGGCCAATTTAATTGAGGTCATCTGGAGTACCTACCAAGGCTCTGGCCAAAGGAAGGGTCCTGTCAGCCAGTGTGAAAACGCCTTCTTACTGTTAAGGCAGCCCATGGCTTTACCCTTATAGGCAATCTCCGTAAAGTGTTACCTTTTCATATTTCAGTACTAGACTTAGCAGAATAAAGAAACTTCCAGGTTATCTACACCTGGCTGGGTACAAGCTTTTTGTTCTTTCAACGGCAGACGCATACTTAACAGGTGATACCGGATGCACTACCTACTGCCACAGTGGCCATTTCCTATATAATCTATCCTCTACATGTCCAAAGAATGCTCCAGGCACGTATACGAAGCAAATTGAAAAGGGACTGCTATATCACTGTGATCAGCTGCTAGGGAAATATATTCTTTACCTATTAGAATACAGAGCGGCTAAATATTGGCTAACATAGGTGTGCCCGGATTGCAATGTTCTGGCCTGCCGTATCCTCATCGCTGTCATAGTGCTTCCTTTGATTGTGTATGCTGCATTACACGAGCCAAAATGCTGACCTAAACGCTCAGAGTGTATAGAATGTTTGAACAGCCAGGGATGGTACCTACTGACAGGACTCGCTCGCATATAAAATCCGAGTAGACCCAGACTATCTCACCAGTTCTCCGTTTTCTCCCAGTCAGCTACCTACATATACGTGGACATACTACCAACTACACAGCACCTAGCAGACACAAAACTACCTACCTACCAACAACTCACACCACATAAAGAAACCCACTTATATTAACTCCCCAAGTTTCGCAGAGTCAAATACGGTCCGCTACACCTTCTCTGAACATGCAGGTCACCATCAATTAGCCTTCAAATAGTTCAAAACCATGTGTATCCAGTTTGAAATTGGTGGCAGGAATGCAATTGTGCCCCCCCGTCAGACGAGCTACAGGCTTGCGAGGGAAAAAAACTTCTTTACACCGATACGGAATGTCCGGATATGAAATGTGGAAAGAGCACTCCAAACCTTCGTAGAGGCCGGTGCCCAAACTGCCAACAGATACTCGACGCGAGAACGCTGCGGCGGAGGAAGTGAGAGAGACCGAGCGGAGACGGAAAGAAAAGGAAGAGAAAGATAAGGAGGCCGCAGAGTTCCGAGAGCAGAATAAGAGCAGACCAGCCCGATGAATGACGGGGTTACTGCTTCGTTAGGTACCGTACCAAAGGGTGCCTACATGTATGGTGTACTCACATCACTTACAACCATGGCTGAGAAGACGGGCGGGGGACTTGGGGGCGCTTGCGAACCTGAAGTTTAACGGGAGAAATGATGCTAGGAAACAGGAAATTGCGGCTCAGGAGATCGAGGGAGTTGGGTTTCTTTGGAGAATTTTTACGTTGCGGCTGCATTTGGATGTTTTGGAAGCGGGGCTATGTGGTGGACATAATATGGAAATAGTTTATAGGTTTGTGTTGCTCAGGTATTGTTACTTCATTCTGGTACTTTGCTTAGGTGGGTAGTTAGCCTGCTGTCTATGTTCCGGCGCCATGGACACGAAAGACACACTGGTCATATTTCAGATACGGATTTGTATGACAATTGCCCCAACATATTTCCACACGGTGAAGAAAGATGGTGCACATGTGTCTTTTGGCCGGAGCCTTTGTACGTGTACTTCAGTTTGGACAGAGAATTTGGTTGACATCGGCCTTGCCGAACCTGCGATAGTCCCAGCGGTCGTGATGCCAGTACCCAGCCTCATACAACCGACACGTGTGGTCCATCTCGTACATGCCCTTGTCAATGTCGCGGTCATAGACGCGCCACAGCTGGTTGACCTCGTTGAGGCAGAAGTAAACTCGAACGCTGCCGCGAAATACGCTCAGCATAGCTGTTCTGGTGAGGGATGTGGCGGTATCAAGCAAATAACCGTTGTCGAGCGCGCGAATCCACTCGTAAAAGACATAGAAGGCGTCGTCGCAGCTGTACTTATCGACAATGTACTGCCAGCACTGGGCGCCACGCTTCATGATCATGTCTATGTTGGCGGCATTCAACGTGGTTCGGGTGTCAGCGTCTCTTTTTTGCTTTTGCCGGCGGGAAGCAATGGCCTTCGCTGAGAGTGTTGGATCACGATCAGACCCTGGCACGGGCGCGTCCAAGGACGTGAGGCCGTTTGCCACGATCGGAGGGGCCGACGAGTCCAGCAGGTTGATTGAGATTTCGGTGCCGTTGGCGAAGCGCTGCGTATAATAGATGCCGAACACCTCGGCATCGACGTCATCCAAGTTTGTTTTTGTGTCTTTTGAGTCCTCAGTGACGCGAACGGTGTTGGTTGGAAAGGCCACAGACACAGAGCTGGAGAGTGCCAGCGCTGTGACGAAGGTGGTCCAAGATGGTAACATGACCATGGTTGGCTTGATTGAACGTCTAGCAAAGATCGAATGAAGAGTAAGGCAGGTATTGGGGCAGTTGAACAGAATACAGCGACGTAAAAGAAGGTTGACTGGCTGGGCTTCGAGTTGGCTTTATACCTAGGTAGGTAGGTATACAAGTTTACCCATAGCGATCACACTCTTTCTCCATCCTCCACCAAGGCACCTATCTAGGGAGGTGTCATGACTTTGAGGCAGTGTGCCTTGTCAATATGGGCGACGACTCGGCTCGGTTAGGTCATGTTGAGAGTCTGAGCAGACTTGTAAACATTGGACCTGAGTAAGGCGCACTAATCATCACCATCCATTATTCAACCTTAAATCTAATGATAATATAGGACACCGATAGAATTGGCTGGTCAAGCAACGGGAACGGGCGAGCTGGTAAACCTATACAGGAAGAAGGTGGTGACGAGAGGCACAGGAGAGGCAAAAAGGGGCTGTGCGTGATTCAGGAGAAAAAGACGGCCCAATTGAATCAACAACTTGAGTTGTGAGAATTGAGCCCCTATCCAGCGTACGGCTCCAAAATGACGCGTCAATTGGCATGATCATGCAAAGCAGCGGCACTCGTACAAGACGCTTCTTGCACAAGAGCAGGCCCTAGAGCGGCTTCCGCTCCCTCCCGCGCCCGCTCCCTCCGCTTCTACACCCGCTGCCCAGGCCGCAGCCCGGCCCCTAGAGTATTTGAAGGCTCTGGCAGACTGTTGGGTGTCGCTAAAGGGTCTCAGGAATAAGAGATCCAGGGTATTTAGAGCAACTTGCTCTCAATTGACATCTAATGATCCGATTCAATGTTCAGAATGGCCTCGGTCGGTTTTGAGAGGCCTCCATCGGGCCAAGAAGGAGCGGACGTACCACCCGGTGGCTGGCAGTCAGTCCCTGTGGTAGTTTACCCTTAAAACCCGGTCCAAGAGCATAGGTAGCATTCTCGTTTCCAAACCTCAAGGCGTTTTTGACGCTCTTCAGAGGCACAAGTTGTTGTCGGCTGCGTCGCTACCCCTGAATCGGGTTAGACCGTGTGGGTACCTATCAACCGTGTTTTTGTTGGCAGGCGGGCCTCCTTTGCACTTTCCCCGCTCCGTGATCCACGCTTTGCATTCGTGATTCCCTGTCGCCAAGGAAACGCCGCCCACTGCGATTCGTTTGGCAGAGGACCAAACAGTTTGATTTGACGTGGACGGATGCCGCCCGGCGACCAGGACGCCGTATCAGGATAACCGGATCGAGCAGCAATGCTGGCCAAGTCCGAAGACACGCCCGGGGCTGAAGAGAACGAACCCTGCGCGATATGCCAAGATTTGGACTGCTACTCAGAGAAAATCGATCCTGTCAAGCTCGTGCAGTCTGCTGAGGCAAAGAAGTGTCGAGGATGCATGCTGCTGGTGGACGCCCTCAACAAATTTGACGTGGATATTTCTTCGCTGCGGTACAGTGCCTAGTATGGAACGGAGCATAGCATGGAATAATAAAGGAAACGCGACTGTGAATCAGGTTATTTTCCTTCGATTAAAGGGTTAAAATGTTACTGGGCTTCAAATGGAAGGTTTTCGTAATGAAATTGTCAGTTGTTAATTGAAAGAAGCGCGGTTCGAGGAACCACGCGGCGCAGCCTCTTTTTAACGGTGGCACACGTTAAAGAACTCATCATTATGTATAAAAACGGCTACAGTAATATTATAGAGCTTAAAAAGAACGACAGGGTCGGCTTGAACAGGTGCCCCGAGTCACTACAGAACCTTCCAAAATCCCAGTGACTATATAATAGCTTACTTAGCTCTTAATGCAAAGAAGTACAGTATTCCATTATTATAATAGCTAATTTTACCTTATAGAAGGCTCTGGAAGTCTTTCAGAACCTTCCACAGCTTATAACAGGACCTCTTTCCTCTTATATCTAGCTTTCTGCCAAGTAAGAAACAATTTAGCCATTCCGGCGAGTACTACCCTCTAAAAGCAATTCACTTACATCTTTTAGGAATCTTATAGAGCACTGCTCTCTATATTAAAGGTCGAAATATAATTTATTGATATACTCATTAGTTGTTTATATAACTATAACAATACTTTTGACTTTCGGTAAGTCTAGACACACGAAGTCGGCCCTGACATTGCACCAGCCGTCATATTCAGCACATGGAATCTTCAATGGACGGCCGACGGTCTGCAGCCAGTTTTCTGGGTATTTTATGAAAGCCTACGATGTTTTCCAGCCCGCATTCGCTGAGGGTGGTATCATTATTGCTCGCTCGACGGATCATAGGATTCCGCTCGAACGTTACATGGCTCACTAACACGCTTGCTCGGTGACTTTGTCAAGGGCCGTTCTGCACGTTGCGCCTAGAGACTGTACCCCGATCCCCGCCTTCACCATCACACCCGCTCCACCAGTAGAAGGAGTCGAAGGGCACAGGTAGCCGCAGCAACGCCCCCACTCATATTCCCTGCTAATCTCCTGTAGATGGGAACCCATGAGAGCTGGCCCTTCCTCGGACCTCTATCCGGCTGTGGCCGCTCCGTCCAGGCTCCACTGCCCTGTAAGTGACGAGAAGCCTCTGAATGGTCTGAAAGTAACAGTGAAGGACAATTATTATCCTGCCGGCGTTCACACAACGATGGCCAGCAGATCCTTTGCCGCCCCATTTATAGTCACGTAGATGGGTGTAAGAGCTTTGTATTGACGTGTAAGGAAAGCTGCTTCGGGAATGGTATGATGGGATAAGAACTGAAAGGAACCATTCGGTGTTGACCAAGCCCCTCAACCACTGCATGCCGATACAAATGTCTTCCCACCCCTTTTTCACAGCTGCAGTCTCCTTTTAGAGTGTAACCATCCAGATTGTATCCTATCCCCCTGGCCCTATTCATCCTTCTCCGTTTCTGTCTTTGGATGTGCTTATTTGCCTGGACTTCCACCGCGGCAGAACGAGCCTGTCTGGGGTCCGTTGCGGCAGAGGCGGGACCTGTCGTCGCAGCAAGCAGTCTGGCAGTCACAGCTGTCAAAGCATTGTGAGCCAGTAGCTCCAGTGCATCTGCAGCTGCCACCGCAGTCGCGCTTCATGAGGTGGTCGAGAACGGCCTCGGAGGGCGAGGTGAGGCTCAGGTCGGCTGGAGCGGCAAGGGCAACAGCGCTGAGGGTGGCGAGCCAGACGATGGAGAACTTCATTTTGAGTCAGGAAGGCGAAGGTGTATTGGAGGTGGTTTCTGTTGGAACAAGTGATATTTTGGTGAATGGTAAGTGTTCGCACTCTGCAGGAGGGAACTCTCCCTGAACGCAAGAGGACGAGGGATCTTATATACCCATTTCCTCGACCTCTAAGCAGCTGGGCTAAATCCCTTGAACCAACGACATGAGCCCCTGGATAGTCTGTCAATCTTGACGATGATCCTCTCCAAGTTCTCCTCCGACATGCCTCACCATCCCGGCAGACGGCATCGCGAACGGGCTATGACAAGTATTGTCTTGATTGGTTCTTGGCCGTCGATAGTCCCGTTTGAAATGGACCTCGCATTCCTGCTAACTACCTTCCTTATTGAGGCCGTGTTTCGGTTCCCGGACGGGGCAGAACCCTGCAGTCCTACCGCAAGGCAGTCTGAGCCCGTGTTTCGGCTCTTAGACGGAGCAAAACCCTGCAGTCCTACCGTAAGGCAGTCAGAGGTTCTGTCGTGTTGTTGTTCACTCTTCGTCATCAAGGTCGTATTCCTGCTAACTACCTTCCTTATTGAGCCCGTGTTTCGGCTCCCGGACGGGGCAAAACCCTGCAGTCTAAACTAGCGCCGTTCATTTAGTTGAGCGGCTATTCACTACGACAATCGCCTCTGCATCCTCTTCGCAAAATAACGGCCATATTTCCTAGCTAGTCATTTAATAGCAGACTGCCAATATTGTGTGAAAGTCTGAAGATGTTGCCAAGTTAACCTTTCTCTCAACTCGACTTCCTACTAAGTCCGAACTCCGAGGGCATCAAAGCAATTTTTCCAGTTGTTACGTAACCTCTCAATGGTGGCTAAGTCGATAACTGAAACATTCATCGGTTGTTCGGCAACGACTTGAGTGTTCTGCTGCAACACCATTACGTGGCAAGGCAGATTCGGGAGCTGGTTAGACTACGCAGTTCAAAGGAAGGTAGCTTCAGGTTCGGAACACGGATTGCATTCCCCTAGGCAAGGCCCATTCTTTGTCGGAGTCTGGACCGAAGTCCATTGGTTCCGTCCACCTCCCTGCGCCGCAACCACTAACTTGCTTCGTTTGGCATCAAATCAGGGGGTAGTGAGCCCCGGGAAGGTTACACGACGAGTTGTAACTTCGTCCTCATCTTTTCATTTTGTGCGGGACCCGGGTCCAGATCCCGGAAATCATTACATTAGCCAACAATTATGTCTTCTACCAGCCGGCCAATTCGGGAGGCGGTTCGAGCTCCAGCGAAGGGGTTCCCAGCACACCGAAGAGTTTCAACTGAGCGGCATACGGATACACTACGAAAAGCAAAGATGGCTTCGATTCCCTGACAATCAACATCAAGATGCTTCCATGTCAGGTGCCCTAGACCGTTTTTTTCCATAGAACGGAACTCGGTATCAACATCCAAGACGGAAATATTTCAAGGAAAGGCGTCAGTCCCCGTCTTCGTTCGACATTGGCCTGCAACGGGCGACTGAGTCGATCTTTAAACACGACGGGGCACAATCGGACAAGGCTGGTCTACGGTTCCACCCCCTCCGGCTTCGTCCTCATCCGCCGTTGCCCCTAATCCTTCGATGGATAGAGACGGCATGCGCGGTGAGGTCGGCTCGCGAGCTGGGCGGGTCACTTTACCAACAGAAGGAGGGGGGGTAGGGCACTGGGTGAATGGACTCTGCATCATGCAGAGATCGATGCGGGGGGTTCTGCCCGGAAAACGGTTCAACTCGACTTTATTTTGGTCGGCCAATCCCTGATCCAAAGCCCAGAGGACAATTGAAAACAGTGGGTCCTTGCAGGCTGCTATTACATTCTCGTTGCTCTCCAATGCGTCTTTGATCAAGAGATATAGCTGGCCAGCGACTGTTACTCCGAGCGCCGTGATTGAAATCTGGTGGCCAAACAAATTGAGAACATATCTGTGTACTGTAGGCAACGTCCCCGTGTACTGTAGCCCCACCAAACCGCCATAGATAACCCTAACCCCCGGACACCACCCCAATCTCTGGCAGCTGCCAGAATGCACACCCCAACGAAAATTTTCCACCTCGCGCAAAAGCCTCCATCACCAACTTGCAACAACCACCACTTTGCAGCCACGCAACCACGCAACAATGAATCGCTGCAGTAAGCCGAAAACAGTCCCAATCAATTGCCCTACTAATTCTTCACAGAAATGACCCCCTCTGACGAAAAATTCAGCTACTGGGGTGGCTTCAGCGACACGCCGAACAAAGACTCACATCGTCAAGCAGTGCCCCAGAGGCGGCGGAAGGACCCGTGTGAATAGAGGCAGTTCCGTGACGGCATCTAGAAGCCATCAGGCCTCGGCGACATCAGGACCTACGAGAGTCACAAAAACTACATGAACCACGCGTAACAGCACTCGAGTCACACAGTCGCAAGCAACAGAGGCGATTACGGAGGCGATTATGGGCCAATCAGAGGTTAAGTAGGCGCTTAGTCAGCACGATAGTTG
>Ga0247780_1000588_pt1 | contig 32736 bp, 27 predicted proteins | sample UWRJL079202R5_FD_179927 | JGI IMG/M metagenome (GOLD analysis project Ga0247780, IMG submission 179927) | Plant litter microbial communities from Arlington Agricultural Research Station in Wisconsin, United States - UWRJ-L079-202R-5 | ecosystem: Environmental > Terrestrial > Plant litter >... | reverse complement strand
GGTGGGGGGGGGGGGGGGGGGGAGAAGCCGTCTTTAAGACACTGTATCTGTTGGGTACCTACAGTGGGTCCCTAGGGCTTGTGTTTGACCAGCCCAAGACCTCTCTGGTTCCGTAGCTCTTTCTTCCTTCTCTACGTACACATTATCAATTGATCACCTTCTTCCGTGCCTGTTTCCAAGAGTATCTCTAATAGAGGAGTGGTAACCACGAAGCCGGATAGTGAAAGTGCGTGGGAAGCTGTAGCATACCGCGAGGAGTCTGCTCCGGGAACTAGGATAAGTGTTTTCCCACTGTCGCCCGTCCTGCCGTCGGCACCCAAGATGAAGTGTAGAGCAGCTGTAGCTTAGGCCGCAACCCGTTTGGAGCTGGGGTAGGCGGTACGGACGATGTTGGCCCACTCCTCGCCAGTCTTCCCCAATCTGTCACGCAAGTCAAAGTTGATCCCAGGCTATGGTATATTTTCGCATTTCTGGAGACGTCTACTGACAAAAATCTTTCATATCACGCTCAGCAGACTCGAATTGGGATATTGGACAGACAGATTATGCCTTGACCTCTGGTAGCCCAAGAGAACTCGGTCTGATCTCACAGGCAATATGTCGCGGAGCTGGCTTGACAGTTCCAATGGGGATCACTTGGATGTCAGTTCAACACGTTAACTCGGAATTATTCGCTTCTTGGGACTCCAGCCTGTCAGACGACATGTGAGTCCATGGCATCATGTTATGGTCTCCATATGTCCCCTGATGCAATGAATTTCGAGTGGGCTTACTGTTACAGACCTATTTGAGAACAACCGCGAGTGGCGTAAGGCCTATCTCACAAGCTGTCGGGGGCCCCTCTACCGGTGCACCACATGCCTGGATGAACGGGATGATGGCGATTGGGGGCCGGGGGCGACAGATTGATGAGCTGCTGGCTGCTGGCTGCTGAGCCATCACGACCTGGGGATGCCGTGGAGGGTGGCGTGGGTGCTGCCGAGGGAGCGTCGGAAGAGGCTGCTGGACCAGTGGTTGACCGTTCTTCGTGTAATGCCGGATTTGGCATTTCATTCGCGGCGTTCAAGAGCAACGCCGCGATGGACTGCAGGACTTCAGGAGACGAGAGCAGCTAATGCATCCTGCTCGTGGCAGGTGCCGTGCCCGAAGCCGGAGCATCCCAAAGTGTTGCCATGATCGCTAGCTCTGTGGCAAAGAGAACTGGGAAGGTGTGTATTGGAGGCAGTGGGGTGAAGCGTGGGCAGTGTGAACTGGTGATGGAGAGATTCTTGGTCAACAACAGTGGGGATGCCTTCATCTTATACCGTTGAGAGTGATTGAAGCGTACCTCGCAATCAGCCTCCTCGCAATCAGCCAATACAGGTTCCTCTAATATCTCGTCAAATTACACGACCCGCCATGAAAATAAAATTTCCAAAGATTCATAATGGCCAATGGTTGGGACAGAAACGAAAACGCCCTTGATTATGTGCGAGCTGTCCCTGTTTGGTATAGCAGGCCGGGCCAGGCCTTGGGATGGCACCCATGCTTCTCATGGTGCTGCACAAGGACCTCGTCACCACGCTCGCGACGGCCAGCGTGTCGACGCTGCTCTTTGCCCTGGCCACGGCGACCTGGACCAAAGAGGATCCGGTGACGCTGGTGGGCGCAACCGCGGCCTACGCGGCCGTCATAGTCGTCTTCGTTGGGTCCTCGTCGTAGAGTGGGCTACTGCGGAGAGCAAATATGACGGGATGCAAAGTCGAGAGAGGCAAAGGTCGGCTCCTGTCACGATGGACCTTGTGGAGCCGGGCATTCGAGCTGGGCAGAGAAGTAAACGAGGCGAGCTAGCAATCCACGAGACATCACGGCGTTCAGCGCTAAGACTTCGTGATCATGCGTCACGGGTCGAGGGAATGACGCTCTTAGTGCCTGAATGCACCAGAAAACAGAACGACTAGTTGTCAGAGGGTCCGGCGCAGTCCGTGCTGAACAGATTCCAACCCTCGCGGAAGCAGTCCTGGATACTCGGCGAATATGTCCACCGATCCCCAACGGACAGAGTTTTGTTCCGGCCGCCTTAATTGCATAGAGCTTCCCCCAATCTCGAGTCTTACCCTTCCAGTCCCGAAACACACCCCTTGTTACGAGGCGCTGCCCGGGCCTCCTGGGCCTCTTCCGGATAATCGCTCCCGTACGGCAATCTCACAACCGAACCGACTAGCTGCCTCCACCTCGTCACTATCATAAGCGGAACCATTTTCAGCACCACAAGCAACAGTACCACCGCAGAGTGCGACACCTCGTTTCCAGGCACCTCAAACATCCACGTTTTCGCTATATACCAGCAGTAACAGCACGTCTTCCAAATCTAAGAAGAGGCTTTCTGCCCAGCCACACCGACCTTCCAAACCGCCAGATCTGTACGCTTCACTTCGCGAGGAGCAAGCCTCCCCCCTCGGAGGATATGAACCCTTCTGATCAGAATCTCCTTCCCCATACGCAGGAGTTGAAGTTTGATAGGGACTTGTATACACCCCAATAGATCCATGGTCATAGTAACAATCGTGAGGGTTAATGTGGGCTTTGTAAGCCCAGACGGTAGCTAACCCTGAAGCAGTCTAGTTTGATCGACGGCACTGCCGTGGTGCCGTCAGCCACATACAGCCACTTCGTGGCGGGCTGTAATCGGGCTAGTTCGGCGTACATATAGTAGTCGTCCCGAGGTCGGGTCTACGACCGTCGGGACATTGCAGATGATTTTTCCCTCGTATTGGCTGTTCCTTGGATCTACTCCTTGTGGATGCCTCAGGTTGGAAGTCGCCCCTTTTTGGGTCGTGATAAGTGGATATTTTACCTAATTCTACCCCTACGCTAGGCGGTGACCTTCCCGCTTTCCGCAACCGACACCAATAGCAGCCACGTGTACGGCATCCACCACGAGACCGCATGCGTTGCTTGCACCATCCTTGCCAACTGCCACTGGGATGGCTACCTGTTAACGGAGTGGAATGGCCCCCCGACTGACATCCCTGCCGACGGTTTACTAAGAGGGACTAAGTATTATTTCTGCCTTAGCTGTGACAATAAGGGTATGTGTGTGTATGTGTGCCTGACCTTGGGTCTTCGTTACTGACTTTTTACCACCTTGCCAGACCCTCTTCCTTACCCTGTTATCCCTTCGTTTGACGAATTTGTCTTCCTCAGCACGATCCCCCTGTCCTGGACAGCCGTGCCGATCAAGCGTTCCTCGGTGCTAACACTCGCAGCACGCGATCGGACGTGCCACCTCTCCAATTACAGCTAACCCCTCGAGATAGCCCACATTATCCCCCGGCTGCAGAGCGACTGGTGGCGTAAGAATAACATGTTTACGTGGACGCGGCAGCCTGGCTACGCAGGTAACGACTGCGTACATAATTCCCTGCTGCTCCGCAAAGATCTGCACCATCTCTGGGATGCCGATTAGTTTGTCCTGGTTCTGAAAAAGGCCGTCTGGGTTGTCCACGTCCTTAGCCTGGATGTTGAGCTCCTGGATGGCCTGCATAACCTTTGCACACAGCCGCTGATGGGCATACGTCCCGAGTTCCTTCTTGCGCGTTTTGCCCAGGTCATTCTCGCCAAGAGCATCTTTGTCAAGCATGGGTATGCCCGTTGGGTCTTGGTCGCCAACGGCGAGACGAAGAAGGTTTCAGGAGCACAGTGCCTGCGGCTTTACGGCCGCTAAACCCGAACCCGTACCTAAAGCCCTTCGAAACGGCAGCGAGGATTAGATGCCGATAACGGCTTGGATAATGTCTTGGACGATGGCTTGGATGATGGCTTGGACAATGGCTTGGACGAAGACGACGATAACGATAACGATAACGATAACGATAACGATAGCAGAGAACGTGGCCGGCCGAGGAAGCGCCTTTGCTACCATGACTCGAATAACAGGGGTCGCTGGTAAACCGATGTCAAAACCATCACGTGCTAGAACTCTTTGTTCCTGCGGCGCTATTTATCAGGTTGTCTCCATTACCATGGGGGTACTTACTGTCACAGAATAGTTATATATTGTTAATCCAGTCGTACTGCCAGTTCCGTAAGCCTTACAAATAGGCTTTCTTTTGTAGTCACTTTAAGCAACTCGCTCTGGCTCCCACTTTCTCCTCACAAAAACACGAAAAAGGCAGCCTCTGACGCAGAGTTAACCTGGCCATGAGGGGCGATGTGGACGTAGCGCAATGTCTGGTGGTTTGGCACGCCTGACGCAGTCCTAGATGGGAAGAAAAGCAGCCTCGAGCCACACGCCGTGAGGGGGTTGTTGACGTAGTCTTGGGATGGGACGAAAAGCGCCTGAACTCTTGAACTCGGCCCTGAACCCCTGAAATCGGCTCTGAGCTCTTGAACTCAGACGCTGACGCTGCCCGTAGGAGCAGACCTTGCAATTTTACACGGCAAGAAAAGAGGCCTTGCACTCTGAGCTTGGCCTTGAACTCAGACCTGACGCTTCTCGCAAAGCAAACCTTATGATTCTTATATATATATATATACATGTTGGCCCTAAGCCCTTGAACATGCATCTTACACAAACTCGACGAGAACAACAGAGGCAAGTTAGCGGTTATCCAAGCAAAAGGGGCTGAAGAGGGGCTTAACGCTAACCAGCCGAGGCATTCAGGGGCAAGATGTCTGCAAGACAAGCTGCGAGAGAGCGACAACGAGGAGCGGCTGTGAGCGAGCTGTCATCTAACTCACTGCAATGCCAAACTCCCCCGATGCCCTTGCAAGCGCAACAACTGTCTCCTGTTGTGATCTATGTTCCCTCGAAAGATGGAGGTCTGTTTGGTTTGCACCGCGTGTAATTTTTTAAAATTCGAAGCCGTTGCCGTAAGCCACATCCTCGAAAGCCACAAGGCTCCTCCGCACCAAAACAGTTCGCATCATGATGGTCAAATTTGGCCAAATCTCGACCCGCCTCCTCAAGTTCACGCCGGTTAAGGACCCGAGACGGAGCCGGGGCCGGAGCCAGAGCCCCAAGAAGCGCGTACGAGGCCCCGCTGGGAGCCAGAAACAGGGCGACGATTGGGACGACAATTGGGACGATAACCGCAGACGCAAGAGACAGCGGAGCTCCTCGGTGTCAAGTTCTTTGCCTCGGCCGAGCGAAGAGTGTCCAGTACAGCGGTGGAATGGCCATTTGGTTGCTGCGTAACCCATAGTCCGGTAAGGCCTAGCGTCCGGTAAGGCCTAGCGTCCGGGGGTGTCGGGTCACTCGGGAAGAGAGCATTTCAACCAGCTCCACTGTGTGACTTGCAGTAGGCTCGATCGAGGGGGGCCTTGACACCTGAACTTCCAAGGATTGGTTTCTAGGTACGCTTGGACGCTTTTCGGCGCCGACATGCAACATTTCGGTTCTGTATCGACTTCTTAGCTGCTTTGTCTGGGTTGGACTGGGGCAGGCTCTCTTAAGCTTGTAAATGACGACAGCTCGCTCGAACCATGCATTTGATCGCAAACGGGGAACACCATTGGTGTCTTCCGGCCCTTCCTTGACTGCTTTCCTTATTCCCCCATGCTATTGCAGTCCGAGCAGGACCGACGTCAAGAAGAAGATGACGGCAAAGGAGCGCCTGAGAGTCGGCAGGAAGCCCAGCAGGTAGCCCGTACTATACAGGAATACATGGAAAAAGGAAGCGCCCCATTCGCTACGATGGATCCAAGAAATCCGAGCCCAACTCGACGATCGACATGTCCAGGTCTGGTGCGACAACACATAGATCTGTGGAGTTGGGCTTTCAGGGGTGTTCAGGGGGTAAGGGTGTAACCCGTTGTTGATGAGGATATCGAGCTTGCCGCCGGTGATCTTGGCGACCTCTTCGTAGTTCGCTTTGATGCTGTCGGCTTTGGTGACATCGAGAGCGACGTTGCTCATACCAAGTTCACCCATTTCAGCAAGGACGGAGGTTGTTGCGGGCGGTCGCGATAACATGGACGCCTGCTGGGCGGCGGCCCCGCATTGAGAGGCATGGCTGCGAGTCGGTTGCCGGCTGCGCTGCGATGTCGCTTGTCCGTATATGAACCCTCCTGAGCTCTGGAGGAGGCGGTGCCGGCCGAATACCAGGCCAACTGCCCATAATTCAGACAACGAGAGCGTCTTGCATTTCCTGGGATTTTGCATAAAAGGGGCCTTGCAGAAAGAGGGTATCTGACTGCATATCTGAAAACATGAGACGTGCTGCTGTGAGAAAAAAACATTTTCACCCATCATGCTCGGTGATAATCTGCTGCACGATAGCGGCAAGGCGGTGCGATAGCGTATCATACGGCTCAAATGCGAGCCGGCGGTGCAAGATGGCCATTCCGAGGGGCATGTCGACGTCGTGGCTGTTCGAGCTCGGCTAGGTCGACGTAACCGAGCTGCGCGAGCTGTCGACTCGAGGGCTGAGGAGAGGAGGACGACGGTGAGCGAGCCTACGGTTACGCCATCAAAACGAAAGCGAAAAACGCTCCGAGCAAATCGCCAATCGGGAAACGTCGTCAATGACGCGAGACCAAGTTCCGACGCCGCGATCCTCCAAAATGTCCGATTCCTTGCGGGTGGGCCTGCGGCTGTTGTGCTGCAATCTGTTAATCAAGTTGTTGACCAAGTTGCTGGCCAAGTCACTGACCAAGTTGCTGACCAAGCTGCTGACCAAGTGCTGCAATCTGTTGATGAAGTTGCTGGAAGCCTGTAGCTTGCTGCTGACCAAGTTGCTGAACTTGTTGCTCGACCGCTGTGAGCCGCTGCTCGACCGCCGTCAGCCACTGGTTGATGGTATTAAACTGCCCTGTGGCAAAGGCAACAAAGCCAGGGCCGGCAGCGACGATGAGGGCGTTGTTCATGGCAGCTGTAGCTGGAATGTGATCATGTGGAATGGTGGTGCTGGGGAGGTGAGTTGCGGGGGAGGAGTTAGGAAGTGTTGACGCGCTGTGGTGGCGTGTTATGCGGAAGGGCACGAGCTGTGGGGTTTGGTTCCTGGCTCCAGGCTCGCGCTACCATGTGACTGGGGCTAGGCAACTCTTGTGCGAATGCGTAAAAAAAAACTGGAACGGAAACGCGGAAACGTCAATGCCCCGCCATTCTAGAAACATGAAGAGTGGGGGGATTTGGGGTCACCGAGGCTCACCGAGGTCTCACGTCCACTTCAATTTGGGTCAAGACCGGGCCAATCAGCGCACGCCTGAGGCTTATGGAGTCCGGGCTAGAGATTTTGGAGTTTTACAGAAAAAACAAGGCAATCAACAACTAGAGCAGCAATTTGGCTTTTGTAACGCCGTGAATGCTCTGCACGCATTGCATGAATGCAGTGCGCAAAAGAGCTCACATGAGTGCATAAAGACCCCACAGGAGTGAATGAATCATGTGACTCCTCTCACACCGCTGACTGAAGAGCCGACACCTCAACTCCGTCGATAGCCGACACCAACAACTTCCCTGGATTGCGGCATCCAATCAATCGTTCCTTCCTCCTGTAAGTACTCCTTCCCATCTGCAATCGCGTCCTCCTGCAATCGCTTCCCCATCCGCAATTCGTCCATCAAGATGGAGTCGCAGACTTATCCTGACAACAGAGCTGCAGAGAAGCTCAGCGCAGCAATCGTGCTTCTCGCACTTGACGCTGCCATCCAGGTGCGCAACCCCTCTGCTGGCCCCGCGCGCGCGCTCTATAGCTAATTGCAATTGTCGGCAACAGCACAACAGCCCCGAGACGATGGCCTCCATTAGAGTAGTTCCTGCTATCCTCTCCGAGGCAGCAAACCTCCTTGGCAAGATCTGGACTGCAGCTTCGCAGTCTTGGTATGCTAAAGCGGCGGTCTTTTTTTTCGCGGCCCGGCCGTTCCTGGTGTCAGCCGCGACTGTCCGGGGCCTCAAGAAGGCGGCCCGGAGCCTCGAGAATGCGGCAGAAATTCGAGCCCGGAGCCTCGAGAAGGCGGCAGAAATCCAGGGCCGGAGCCTCGAAAATGCAGCCCGCATCCTCGCCCAACGCTAGCAACACCATACCGTCGGTAATGTCGACCGCCGATGAGCGCCGCCGCCATGGAGCGATTCCGCGCCATCTCGGTTTTATAGGGAGTTGGGGGATATTAAGAGGACACGGTTTGGCAGCATGGTTTGGCAGCATGGTTTGGGTTTGGCAGCATAGTTTGGCAGCATGGTTTAGAGCCCAGGAGCATGGGGTTGGCGTATGGTTTGGTTGGGGCGAATAAATACCACGACATTTCCTCATTTGGCGGTGCGCTGTGCCTGCCCGGACGATAACCGAGGCTCACCAAATCCCTCTCCCTCCTCCTTCTTTTACCATCTCCAAGGAGGCACTTCAAAACGTACGTTGCCCACCCCCCTTTGACAGGTCGAACGGCGAGCCCATTTCGAGATTGCTGCTGTAAATGCACGCTTGTTTCAGGTCGACGGCGCCGCTGTTCTCCAGCGACCTGTCAACATCCACAATGGAGGCGACATTCCCAATTCCCCCCTCACGCACTCTGAGCTCTATACGATAGATGGTACGTCATTTATTCTTCTGGAGTGCCGTGCCTGTGCTGACTCTTATCAGACGGCACTGCGGATGCCATCTTACCCGCCCTCGGCATCCATCTCCCCCCAAACGCGCCCTTGGCCATCAAGCGCGAGAGCATTGCACGCAAGTGAATTCTGACGTAAAGGGGGGATATAGGAAGGAAATGAATAAGAGGACTACAACGACAGTAACAATAATGACAACGACAACAACGGCAAGGCTGCGTTTGGCATGCACCACGAGACAGCACGCCTGGCGCAAAAGAGATCAGGATGTAGATAGGAGCGTGCTGAGCTCCCCTTGAGAGGGACCAAGTCCGTCAGTTGGGAGCGGCCAGTCCTGGGATAAAAGGTTCGGGTGGCGGGGGGGGCGACGATCAAACCTCACCTGATGTCACCGCCGGTCGGCGCATTTGACACACTACGTGTTCCAATCTCAGCGCATCGCTAACTTTAGCGCTGCTCAGAACTAGTAAAACATCCTCGCTGCCCTCCAGGATCTGATGAGGTCCTCCCGGCCGGAAGCTACTATTTCCTCGTCCCGCGCTTGTCTGACGGTCTGTCTCCCCATCTCTCCCTCTCACCCTATGATCTCTCACTCTCTTCCTATGTAACCTTTACCTTGCAGATACATCTCCATACCCGGTTGTCCCATCGTTTGCCCATTTCCAATTTCCTCACGATAACCTCCCTGACTCATGGGCAACAATGCGGATTCCGTGGCATCGAGGTGGTATGCAACCTCAACTTCGACCCTCCTCGCTCGACCACGCCATCCTCGCACGCGATATGTCCTGCCGTATTTCTCAAAGTATCTTTGGTGCGGAACCAGGGCGACGATATGCCGATCGATTGGGACGACGATAGCCGCGGACGCAAGAGACAGCGGAGCTTCTCGATGTCAAGTCCTTTGCCTCAGCCGAGCGAAGAGTGTCCAGCACAGCGGTGGAATGGGCATTTGGTTGCTGCGTAACCCCGTGTGTCAGCGTTCATGTAACAAAGATGGGGAGTAATGCTTTGCGTTTAGTTGCTGAGAGTGTGTGATGGCATCATCTTCCTCGTCAACAGAGCCGACCGCAGAGCACGGAAGACGCTAGATATACATCCATTATTCTTCGCCCAGGGGCGCCATCCAGAATGGCCTTTCCCCTGCTGCTCGGGGGGTTGATGAATCAAATCTCGCAGCAAGCCTACCAAGATTGCCTCCCTTATGGTGCAGAGGTCAGCATGTCAGATTTCCAGTGTTTGACACTATCCGGACTCCAGAGAAAGGTATCACGATTCCAGGCTTCACGCCGAAGCCAGCGTCAGCGACATAGTATCGATGCTCCGGCACGCGGAACGACCGAGTCATCGCCTCTCCAAGTAGTGAAGCGTCGTTCATCGAACCCTCTGCGCCGGCGAGAACGTAGGTGAAGGAATAGTCTTGCTTCACCGCTGCGAATACGTTCTGGGTTATCCGACCTTTTCGATCTCTCCAGCGCTTTCTTTGAGAGGAATCCAAGCCGTGATGTGCGTGCCGTCAATCGCACTGATACAACCGTTTAAGGCGGCATTCTTCGGGTCAAGTTCGATCGCTGGATCTAACCATTTGTCCTCAGGAAGCCGTACGTAGGCCCTGTGTAGCGACACAAGTATCGGTAAGACTATCCTCATCGTCCTGGAGACTGAACTCTGAGTAACTCTGAACAGTGCCGCCGCATTCCGTTAGGTCGCCCCATGGCCAAGGATCCAGAGAACTATCATCAGCTTCTGCTCCGCAGTCTGATACTGCGAGCCTTCGAGGCCGGGCGTGGATTTGAAGCTAACGAAGCAACGCTTGGAAGGTCGCTCGATCCATTCGAAAGAGGTCTTTGAACCGCGACTCGGCGCCGTTGAGGTAGGCGTCGGCGACTCTCCTGGCGCCTACAAAGCCCTCCGGATGGATGACATCACGCCCACGCCCTCGCCTCCGCATGCGCTTCCTGGCTCTCAATAGCAAATACGTCGACATTCCAGCGATCAACAGGAACCTGAAGGCCATTGTTCAATGCAGGAGAGGCTTATTTGGGTAGTCTCAGACTAATAATAAGTGGATCCCGTCTGAAAATGGTTAGCTTAAAATCAGGCTCGCTTCACCCTCGGCTCAGCTTCGGTTCACCACAGCTCACCCAGTGCTCACCTTACCATGAAAATTAATAAGTTTTTTTTACCAACATGGGACCGTCGGACAGAATGGCCACTGCACCAAAGTGATAAAAGTGACGCCGCAATTGCACTCTGTGCAACAGCGGTACTTCTGGGCTATTATTAAATAATTTGCAGCTGATTAATGTGCGCGATGGGAGTTGCGATAAGTGATGTGTGGGGGAGAAATTGGACGTGATAAGAAAAGTGGGGGGATAAATCGGCCGAGTTCACCTGTTCTAATTCACGCACCCGTTTGCTATTTATACACTGCGTGTGATGTATTCATACACCACTGCGTGTTTCGGGAGCCAGGGCACGTTTTTAGCACCCCATTTACCTTATGCTATATGTCTTAGCTAAAAAAGGGCTCCCTCTCTGCTCTTAAATATAACCGTTAAGACTGTTCTCCATTCTCAGATAGCAGTTAGGCGTATAAAGGTATATTACGGCAGCTATTATGCTTTACGATTAGGCTTAGCTTTATCCAGCTTACTGATATATTACTTTCTGTAAATAAGTATCGGACCTAGATATCGCTCTTTATAAGGTAGCGGTTAAGGACATATAGTGGTAATCTAACTCCTCCTTAATAGGGGTACCTACGTTAATGCAGAAAGTGTTAAAATAAAGCAATACGTTATAAGCGGTAATAAGTGTAATATATAATATGACAGTAAGGCTTCTTTATCTGTTAGTGGGAAGAGGTGCTGACGTTAATATGCTTGGTGGTAAATACGGCTCTTTTCTCCAGGTAGCGTGCGTAAGTCTTAGCATCGGTAACTACAATATTTACCTTCTCTTAGAACGTAGCGTTAACATTTATACTTAAAGTAATAAGTACAGGACCCTCTTATAAACCGTATGTTATAATAAGGACAGTATACTTAAAGAAGAAAAGTAATTGCTTTTATTTATAGAGATTATTATAAAGTTTTTATTTAATAAGGGTGTTAATGTTAATATTTAAGGGGATATTTTCAGAATAGCGCTTTAAGTAACTTATATATCCTCCTACGAAAATAAGGCAGTATATACCTTATTAATAGCGGAGTACAGTATTAATGTCTATACTTAAGGCTGTTTTTACAGTAACGCCCTTTAAGCTGTGTATTACTTGAGGAAATTAAATATAATATAATAACTGTTTAACTAGCACGTTAATATTAAGGTCTTAAGTAGTAAGTTTAAGAGTGTACTGTAAGTAGCTACGGTAAGTAAGTTAGCTAATTATAATTTACTTAACCTATTGCTAACCTTAAGTTATTAGTGGGGTAATATTAATTAATAATGTATAGGCTAGGTAGAAAAATAGTTTAAAGATATAGGTAATTTTAGTTTAAGGGTTAACGATACGCTTAGGTAGCTAACGAGTTATAGGTAATATAAGGGGTAACGTTAATAGATTTTATTCTTATAATAGTGTCTAACAGACTCTATATACGGTTAAAGTAACTTAAACGACTAGTTTAAAGAATTATTTTATTATTACTTAATTTAAATATATATTTATTCTGCCTTTCTTTATAAATTAGTAAAATAGTCTCTTTACTATACTTACTATGTTTACATTATAATAAAATATCTTAAAGGATACTGTTAGTAAATAGCCTTTTCGTAATAACATCTTAAAGACCTTAAACACTCTTAACTATCTTAATATTAAATTTCTAGTAAATTATCTAAATATTCCCTCTCTTCTAATACCTTTTAAAGCAGAATATAATAGCTTTCCTTTACTTTTACACGTAAAGGTTAAGCTTAAGTAAACTAATAAGTGTTTAGGTAGTTAAGTAGAAATATACTATAACTATATTAGCCTTTTCCTACTTATTAAACTCCTACTTAACCTACTAACAGTAAAGAGGGATGTTAATATCTTTATGTTATGTATTGTCCTAATCGGCATAGTGTAGATTATAGATAATAATGTTTATCTTAGAAAGTAAAGAGAGGAGAGCTACTTATTAGTTAACCATATTAACTTTCGTTATTAAGTTAGTAAGGAAGATAAACTTTACACTTTAAGGGGGTTCTTCTAAAGGCGTTAAAATAACCTAGCTTTAATATTAAGTTATAGTTAAGAATAAATGGATATATCTTAAAATTAGCTGCTAGATAACACACGCTTATTTTATCTGATCTTTCTGTAATAATGCCGTTAAGTCCCATTAGTGGTTTTTAGTTTTAACCTGGGAAAAGAAAGTTAGGTTATAAACGGGGTTAAATAGGAGTAAAGAGAGCTTAGCGAAAACTTAGGCACGGGTGAGTTATAAAGCCTGTAAGTGTAGGGGTTACAGCCAATTCGTGTGCTAGACTAGCCTTTAGTCTGGAAACCCCGCTCCTTAGTATACTTACGATTTATTTTATATTGGAATATAAGTATTAGGTTCTTACTACTGATAGTTAGGATAAAGGGGATATAATAGCTTATTAGTACAGTACTTCCTTATAGTATAAATCCATCTTAAGATACCTGTTAACACCTAGCTTAAACCTTTCCCTAAATATAACTTAATAGTGTTAAATTAGTTAGCTAATAATGCATATTAAGGTGTAAACTGCGTGACGGTTAGTTAATTAGTTATACGATTTTATAAAAGTAGGTAATCTAACATAACTTAAGCAGCCCCTTAATTAATAACGTATACTAAATTAGATCTTAATAAAAAGTCTTTCCCTATATCTAACTATACGTCTCCTATAGATAAATTACGACAGAAACCTTAATATGGCAGACTATATCGATTATAACGTTCTTAATTACGTAATTTTATCTTATACCTAACGGGGCGATTAAAAGTTAACTTTTTAACATATTATTAATTTTACAGCACTTAAATTTATTACTGAAAATTACCCCTCTTTTAACAAACTTTACTTTTACAGAGAATAAGTGAAGAAAGACTAACTGTAATACTTCTAAGTCAACATATACTGTATTAATAAGTTTAGTAATGTGGAACTAAGCGAAACTATTGATTTTATATTTAAGTAGTATTAACATTTAAGTAAATGTTACGTGCTTTTTAACAATGTTTTAATATACCTGAAAGATAATAATTTAACGGTAAAAGACTCTTAGCTAAAACAAAGCTATTAGTTCACTTAAAGTTAGACTTTATAAGAGTTATTAACCCCTTTTATCGTTAAGTTCTTTTCTTAAGAAAGATACTTGCTTAACTTTAAGGAATTGTTAGAAAAAACGCTTTCTAAAATCACAAGGATCCCTATTTTTATTTTTTAAGGAAAGTATCTTAATTTCTTCACTATAAATAACAGGATATCTTAAGCAGTTAATTAATAAACGATATGTGAAGAAGATATTATATATTTACTACTTAGCCTTTTCGATATTTTTATACTAGTAATATATAGTGAAGGAGAAGCTTATATATTACGTTACCTATAATTAGAGATCGAGATGTATCTAAATAACGTATACGTTAACTAAGACTTAAATAATTAACATTAAGCTAACTATTAGATTATGCTTTTTAAAAGAAATGTACGTTTTACCGATTATAAACTTAAGCTTACCTAACTTTAAAGTACGCTTTTTACTAATAATTAGTTTATAAAGGCTACTATCTCTAAGCTTAAGGAAATAAGAAAAACTTAACTTATATTAGAACTTCTTTACCAACTAAGGGAAAAGTATAAACACTACTTAGCTATTTAGATATAAGTTACAACTATAGAAAGTTTAAATTAAGGATATTATACTGTTATTTAACGGTTTAAAATTTAAGTTAAAGGTAAGGATATAAATATATAAGAATTTATATAAAACTTCTTAAGCAAGGATAATGCAGGCTATTAGATTCTAGTTTTTAATAACGTTAATAATATTAACATATAGATTAATAAATTAGTATTAACAGAATAATTATTTAAACAGCTAATTAATTATATGCTTTAGAATAAAAATAGACGTGTTATTTTCACGACACGTAATAAAAAAGCTGCCGTAAAGCTTATTTATTAGAATGTAATTAAGGTAATAAAGATGTTAGAAGAGATATTTATACAGATGTTACATAATTTCTTAATTTATAAGGAGCTTGTTAATTCTAAACTAGCGGATACGAAAGTGATACTTACGTAACTTACTTAAATAACTATATATATTAACAAGAATGGAGTTGCTTTAGCGGATTATCTAATATTAATGCAGTGCTAAAAGTAAAAGGTTATTAAGCTTTTAATTAAAGAATTTAAGGATAATATAAGATATTCTAATATGAAAAACCCAGTCGTTACAACCTAACTGATTTCCTTTTAGATAATCTAATAAAACAATCCCTTAATAGTAGAATTTATATTACTTATAGCTTATATTAACTATAAAGATATTCTTTAGCATTTACTCTTATTAAGGCTATTATAAAAGAAGGAGATAGATTTAATTAGAATATTAAGTACTTACTTATTTATTATTAAATGTTTAGAAAACGTTATACTTAACTTATATTAACTTATATACCTTACGATTCAAAACTAATTTTGGAATAAAGGTACGCTTACTAAGTGGACTTACAGGGCTGCTACACGTTTAGAAGAGGTATTTCTAAATTATAATCACAAGAATAAAGTTATATAAAGAAGTTATCTTCTTTATATATACTATATCTTAAAGTCAGATCTTATTTTAAAAGACGATATTTATAAGATTAGGTTAGGATGGAAAGTTACCTTCTACTTTTATAATAATAGTCGGTTCTATAAGATAAAGACCCTCTTTTAAAAAGTTATAAAGTTTCAGATAACAGTACTTAGAGAAGAGTATCTAAATACTTTTAAAAGTATAATAAAGCTAACCTTAATATACTACGTATAAAGCCAGTTTTAAAAGTCTAAAGCGCTTAGGCTTAAGGTGATAAAGGCTTAAAAACAAGTCCTTAGTGAAAAGGATCTAAAGATACTCTTTACTATAAGCTACCTAGTTATAATATATAGTGATTTGTTATAATAGAAAGAATCTAAGGAGCTTAAACTTTAAATTATAGAACTTTAAAAGCGCATTCTTAGTATTAAATACCTAAACACGCTTATAAGTATAAGTAATTTAATATATTTATATAATTATTAAGGTTAGTAAAAACAGGTAGAAAAGCTTAATAAATAAACTGTTACTACTTATAAAAAGGTACTTAGTATTAAGTATCTTAACACTCTCCTTAACATTAGCAACCTGGTATATACATATAATAACTAAGGTTAGTATTAAGATACAGAAAAGCTGCTAGCTTAAGTAGTTAAAATACGTGTATAAATGTTAGGGAAAGATTACCTATATACTCTTAACGGTATAAGTAACTTAACCGTTAGTTATTATAATTAAAGCTGATAAGATAAGTTTAAAGCCCTTTAAGTATAAATAGTAGTTATTTACATAACTATGTTAGGTTTAAAACACTTCTTTACATTAACGAGTATAGCTTATCTATCGTTAATATATTAGAGTTAAGGCTAGTTAATTAAGGTAGAGAAGCTTAGTTTACAGGTAATGGAGTTACGTAAAAAAGAGCTAGGTTTAGAACATTATTATACCTTAACTAATATGGCCGGTCTGGCATTTATCTATCTTAAGAATAGATAGTTACGTGAAGCTAAGGAGCTTAGGCTTAATGTACTTATAATCTAGATAAGGTTATTAAGTATAAAACATTACTATTTACTAACCAGTATGGAGCACTTAACGGCTATATATAAGAAGTAAGGACAGCTAAAGGAGTCTGAAGGTATAAAGGAGCAAGTTTCTAAGGCTTGAAAGAAGGTAGCGTAAGTGAATTTTACTTTATATATAGCATTATTACAACTTGTGGCAATTGCATATGTATATTGGGCGGAGTGCAGAGGCCCTCTTTATCGGCGCGGTGGATAGTGGCCGACATGGCTATACTTTCCCAAAAATAGACATCGAGCGTGAGAAAAATATGTTAAAAATATGATAAGATTGGCTGCTCTCGTGACATTTATTTTTCTCGCCTTAGGGTTAATATAGACTTATTAGTAGCTATATGATCAAGTTTCTTTTATAATTGATGTGATGATTAGATGGAAAGTTAAACCTTGTGGTTAAATACTAAGATCCGGAGCCGACGCTCGGGTAAAGAAACGGTATTAACGCGCGTCGTGGAAATGGGCGGGGTCTTAGAGACGGTCGACGCGATCGGAGCTGTTGAGGAAACAACAAGCAATAGATTGAAGGTGCCGTGGACGAGGATCGGCACAGTGAAGCTGAAGCGGGGAATTATCGGAGGAGTGGTGTTGGGTTCGTCCGAAACAGTCAGTGGCCTGTGCTCCCTGAGTGGTCTTTGCCTCGCAGTGTTGAATTCAACGTGGTCACCAGAAACGCAGTAATTGGAAGCCGTAAAGAGTGTTGTATTGTCGAGAAGCTCGCAGAGCAACCGTGAGCACGTAAAGCGCGGACCAGCCGCGCCACCGCTGCTTACCTAAACAGTCGGTTGAATTTGACACGCAGTGGGTTCTTAAAGCGGCGTGAAGGCCGCTTCTTCCTCAATGCTCTGTATAGACACAGCTCCTGTTAGAAGCGCTACACTCTGGATTTAGTGGAATTGATGGGGTTGCAACTGCGTGATTGTATTGCTTGTGTGGTTCTTGCTTCCAGCCAGAACCACCTTCTTTTAGAGTGTCGCGCATTACCACTGCACTAAAAAGCACGGAACGTTCATTACTTCTGACAAGTGGTAATTGCTGTCATATCTGACATGGCCCTCAGTTCGGCTCACCCCCGGCTCAGGATTTGCGACTAATACGGACTCGGACAGAAAACATTGTCGGGTGAGACTATAGAGGTAGCGATGGGGCTTTAATTATCCCACCAGCCGGCACTCGAGTTAAGTTAGGCTTGAATCGTTTAAATGATAGGGCCTCCCGAAATAGTGTAAATGACACCAGTTTTTTGGGACCCAGAACACCGTATAGTTCTTTCTATAGAAACTCGATATTTGTGACTACTGATGTCTGAAAGTCGCGGGACAGGTGTTAGAGAAGCTATTTCTTAACGATGGGTAATCTGCAGACTCCTCCATATGCCTGCAGCAACCAAGCGACAAATTCCTCTTTGAAAGAGTAGAGACAGACGTCGCGATTTGAGTTGACTATATGTGAGGAAAAGTCGGCTATATGTTTCGCTAGGTTGGCCACCCATACACACAAAGGATCCTAGGCGATGTCAACTCGGCGCTGTACTCTCTCCATAATAGCGAAATCATTCATGGTGATCTTAAACCAGCAAACATTTTGTATTCCAAGGAGCGTGGCGCTGTGTTAATCAACTTTGGACTCAGCTTTGTCGACAGTGACCCGCGACAGAATAGCAGGTCACCGTGGTACCTGCCACCCGAGTTCTTAGCTGATTAGCACTCGCTGGGTCCACCGTACGATATGTGGGCTTTAGGTGTTATCATGCTGTGGTTGCTTAGTTTTCTCCCATTTCCTGAGAAGTCGAAGAGTTGGCAGATCGCAGATATTCACCCGCTACTGGGGGCCGGCCTTACAAAAGAGCTCGAAAGGCGATGGGGCGATGGATACAAGAAACAGCGGATACGCGGTTAAGGATACGCAGTTGAAATTACGGTAAGGGAAAGCGCTTAAGGAGGTCGTTAAAGCTTTACTTAAACCGGATAGGGATGATCGGATCAGCGCTGCAAGATTGGAGGTGCTGATGAGAGAGCTCTGTATAGGGCCTAGAAGACGAGGCTTTAATTAAGTTAGATATAACACCATACCGGGGCAAGTAAATAAAAAACCATCTCTAACCCAGCCCGCGGGGACCCGCAAGCATCATCATCACCGGCAGTGGCGTTAGACTCCGAGACTCTCCAAACGATCAACCTCGACAGCGCCGTTGCGCCACACAGCTCGAGAGCTCCGCATCCTTCCCACCATCTGCCTCGGCCACTGACGTCCACAACGCGCCGCCGGCTAGCCTCAGGGCAGTAAGTGTCGTCCGCCATATGACCCCTATGTGGTGAGCCAAAACGCGCCCCGAGATAGTCAGGTAGAAACTGGCTGCTTCTTTTTCCGGTGCATCCACCTGTCAGCTAGGATTTGATGTGGAGGCTGCAAGCCATAAATTTGAGAATGGCAGGAGATATCATGGTTATCATGCCGGCAGTACGTACGTCTCCATCGCCTCCACTCCTTGACCAAGGCTGACACTGTTCATAGAGTACTGCTTTCCAAACGACAAGGTGAGGCATTTGGCAACAGACGCTGTTTCCTTGTTCGCTAATCTCCGTTTATGCTGTTAGAAAGAGCAGGATAGACTGGGTACGCTTTTCCTTGGATGTTTGATGTCGTAGAGGCATGTTGCTAACCTTGTACACAGATTTACAACATCTCATACTCCAGGTCACCATAGGCAGGCTCTTTTTATCCCCTGGGGGCGAACACGCTAAACGGGTCCTGGACATGGGGACTGGCACCGGAGTCTGGGCCATTAACTATGGTAGGTTTCCGCTAGCCAGCCCTTCTTTCCCACCAGCGAACCTAAGTATCTAGAAGTAGCAGTTCGGGCTTTACGCCGACACTCACACCAGGCAGCATCTTAACGTCAGCGTCAGGCTCCTCTATCAGCACGCTAATCTTACTAAAGTTCGCTCCTGCGTAGCGAGGTGTCCACTTGCTAGCAGGATATTCTAGCAGCCTATAAATTCCGCGACGTACCAGCTTGTTAAGCGTGCAGACCTGCTACACGTAAGTAGTTAGCCAGCGAGAGCGCTTCCTTTTAATTATACCTTACGTAGATCGTAGCTAAGCCGAGTGACTGGTGTAAGTACCGGATCTTAATACGTATATTAAGCTAGAGCTTCTCCACCAGTTAGGCGTGGGAACAGCGTGTATAACTAAAACACCACACCAAACCTACACTGCTCCGGTATCAATCCACCTACTATTTAATAAGATCTTACCGTACGTTAGCGGGAGTAGGCTGGTTAAGTTGTTAAGCACCGTCGACTTACTACAGCTTAACAGCCTAAGAAGGATAATAAACTGTTACCAGACTAGTTAAGGACCGTGATAAACCGCTATTTATATATATATTAGCTAACTGTAATGCCTAACGTTAATATCGTAATGATTATCTAAAGCGCCTCGGCGCCTATCTTATATAATGACTACGTGATGGTCATTAATAGTAATATAAACATAGCGGTTATAAAGATATTATCAAACCTAATAACTAAAAGATCCTTACACAAGCTAAGCTCTTAAGCTACCTTAATAACGTAAATTACTAAAAAAGTCGTTCGCAGTAAAGACTGTAATAGGCTGGTTAAAACGTTCGAACGTACGTTATCCCTAACAGTAAGGTAAACGGACAGATTAGGGTAAGACGCTCGAAATCGGTTTCGCTGTGATCCTGTTCCTCACAGGTTTACAGAGCATCCCTAAGGAGCTGCTTAAGGCAGCCGTAACTAACAGTGCCTTATATTAGTAGATTTAACGGACTATTACACTGCTATTACTCGGCCTGACAGTTTACATCTAAGCGTTCCTGTTAATCATTAGCTTACCCTAACTTCTTTATCATCTGGGGCTATTACAACTAGGGGTGTTTTAATAATAACGACTTACGTGGTCTTAAACGGGCAGTTAGCTAAAGAGCATGCCCTTAGTGTCCCAGTGTAGTACGTAACGCTGGTAGACTAGCGTGATGGTAAGCGAGATCACTTAAGCTGGATATATATAAGGACACACTATTTACTGTCGTTAACCTTACCGGCACACCGCAACGTCACCTAGCAGCTTACTAATAAGTCGGTAATACTACTCTCGAATAACAGCGTATTACCACTCAGCTTATAGCCACAATAAGCCAGTAATTCGTTCGCAAACCACGTACTTACGCACTTCCCCGACGTCTTAACCGGGTTCGAGATCCTATCCGTCACCAAGGCCCTGGCCGCTAAGTTCAACCGTGCGGGGCTGTCCACGCCCAAGCTCACGCAGGGCTGCAAGGTAGAGGGTAAGGACACGTCCGGCTTCACAGAGGCCGTCGCCACGGCCAAGGCGGCCGACGTCGCGATCGTCGTGGCGGGTGACCAGGTCGGGCTGTTCGGCCGCAGCACCGTGGGCGAGGGCAACGACACCAAGTCGCTGGAGCTGCCCAGCGTGCAGCGCGAGCTTGTAGAGGCGGCGCTTGCCACCAACAAGCCCGTCGTCCTGGTACTGCTTACGGGTCGCCCCTACGATCGGCTGGGCGCTCGACCCGTCCGGCGCCGAGCAGTCCGGCGCCCGCAAACCCGGACTAGGACACAGGCGTCGAATTCTCTAGTCCGCAACGGCGGCGCAATCTCTTTATATACACCGTTCCCCGGCGCCCTCCCACTACGTAACATGTACCGGCATTTAAAGGGCCGCGTCGCCGCCTCCTCTGTGGATCCTGGCGGCTTGGGAACCGGACTCAGGTCTTCGGCTCCGGCACACTTCCTCAAATAGATTCGAAAACTTATCTGCGTTTCCACCATCTCATTGACAGGAAGCAGAGGAAACGCCAAACAGGCCCATTCATTGGAACAAGTCCCGGGAAATATTTGTCCGAAATTGGCGAGCAGGGCTTGGCGCTAGGAAGGCACGAAGTATGGGGGCCGCAGCTGAAGGGTAACGGTCCACATCCTAACCTGAGGATGAGAAAGCCTACAGAGTGGGTGCAATTTCGAACTTGGTGGGGGCCCAGGGAGCCTTGCCGGTTTGAGAGATGGGCTGCAGCACAGGCAAGGGGCTTGGAACGACCGACCAAGTGGCCCGCTGATGACCAAGGCGGGAAGGGGGGAGAATAACGGTGCTCTGCCACGGAGGCGGTGTGCGGGTGCGAAGGCTGGAAATCTTCCGCTTCTGGATGACATGGGTCCCTTGCTGGGGAATGTACCTGAGAGCAAGGTTCGCTCTCGCCCGATAGGAGAGTGGGGGAAGTGGGCGAATTAGCGTCTCTGGACCGAACAACCCTTTTGCACAGGACTGGTCGATGCAGAGCTACGGAGTACTGGGGAGTGCTTTCGCCATTCTTGTATCCTGCGTTCTCCTCTAGCTATCAGAAGTACTTTTCAATTCGCCGGTCTGCCTCCTCGATGCTGGTTGTAGAGCATCTGGAGACCCTAGACCTGTACTCGCTGCGCACTTCGGCTTGCAGGTGCTCTATTTGCAGGATGTAGTATCAGTAGGCCCGCTGAAACACCACGCAAGCTGTCAAAAGCAGCCAGCCCAACACTGCGTCACAGAACCCGACCAATCGAACAGTCGCAAACCAACCACAACCTCGATGGCGTCTGCTCACGACCCACACGTCCAATAGGGTTTTAGCAACCCCGAATTTGGCCACCCGGGGAGCGCCACTTCTGACGATGTGTTCTCCTTGCAGGGGAGAGACAAGTTCCCGGTGAAGCCCCGGAGATTACTCCGTAAGGGTACTTCCATCTCCCGATACACGGCCCCGCCATCATCGACCCCTCGACCCCGCAATCCGGTGCCCAACCCCAGCTTCACTCACACTCGCACACACAAGCCAAACCCGTCCCCTTGCTGCAGGTTTAGCGGATTTGGGTCCTCAGGGCCCGTAAATTCGTTGAATGAGACCGCCGATATGATGCATGAGAAGGAAAACTAAGACTCCTGAGGCGTGACACCTCTTCAACTATTTACAGGAAATTGACTCAATGCCAGCTTTCTGGCCGTTTCTCGGCGGTGCAGCAATTGGGAGCAATAATGGATGTTCTAAACGGCGAACCGTTTCTCCCATCTCAGCGGCAGCGCAGCACCCCGCCAACTTCTGCCGAAACGGAGGAGCCCCACCACATAAAGCCCGTAACGGAGGACACCTAACGGAGCAATCGCGGGCCGTCACGTGAGGGAGAAAGTATGCATCGTGCGTGCGCAGTGGGAGAGGCTTGAGGCTAAGTCCGAAGTCCAAGACTATCTGGGAACATGAAAACCAGGGCTCTCGGGCCCAGTCACTAGTACCAAGATATTCACATCCGGGCATATATAACGATCTTCCCAGACCTAAACAGATGCCCTTTCATGCATCGATACTTTCTCCACCTTCAGAGAACTTTTACATCCCCATCTCCTGTTACATTCTTTTCCCTTTCCAAGAGAAAGGGCAGCCCAAGTCTCCCACGCGGCCAAACCTCCTACTCATCCTCCCGCACCATAGACACATGCCGCGTTTGGCCTCTCTAAGCCAACAACTCCCGTTCAATTCATATCTTGTCACATGGGTGTGAACCACGCTTGAGCCTCATGAATGAGGTACATTCGAAACAGTCGAAAGTTCGTTTACACCTCGCCTGTTTGGGACTCAAGTTACCGGTCAATTCCAACTCTGGCACCCACTGGGAGCTTGGAGCAAACTCGCTTCGCAGCCTCACCAATCGACACTGCAAAAACCACATTCGCCATAGCAGCCCGCCAATCCCCAACTTCACTACTAGACCATGGAGATGACCCTTGAGGCAACCATTGCAATTCTTGCACTCATCACTGGACTTCCCTCAGCAATCCTCATCTTTTGGAAGTGCATTCGGCGTCATCGAAGAGGTCAAAAAAGCGAAGGTATGCGATTCATGACAACTCACTAGACAAATGCTGATGTTATTGTCCATCCATCCAGCCACCAACTTCGAGCTTCGGCCCGCATCTAGAACACCAATCCTCTGGCGTAATCCCCAGCAAATACGCAGACCCCAGCAAATACGCAGACAGCGGCTGCTCAGCGCTTCGTTTGAGTTTCTTCTTGATGACGGGCCTCTTCTCCCTACATTTCAGATGGTTAATAATGTGGGGTTTCGTTATGTATAGTAGAGGATATTAGTCCAGGAAAAGACTAGTATTAGACAGCGCATTCACATGCTTTGGTTACGGTCTCACTCGCCAACTTAGCCCTTGGGGCCTATGACACAGCAGGTGTCCCCAAACCGCCTGACCGATGCCTTGGGAACACAATCATCCGGGAGGCCTGCAACCCCCTGATGAAGGCGGTCAAGAGCCAATTCAATGGTCAATTTCCAGGTGTCCTTCTCGTAACAGGTTAGCATATGGCAGTGATCAAAGACATTGTTTTCGTGTTGCCAGTCCTAAACAGACACCCACAATAGTACTATTCCTAGACAAGGGGTGGACGATTGGGTGCCGACTTAGATTGGTCGAATGGTGAGCACTAATAGATGTTCCCACCCAATTGAAGTGTGACTTTCTGACTTTCTGAGCTCCGCTGAGCTGAAAACCCATTGCTCGGCGAAGGAATAAATTTATCCAAACAAGCTACTTGGCGCTTTTCACCCCTCCTAAGCTTCACGTGCGTGGCTTCAAAATTCGTCCCACTAGCTCTCTCCTCACTTTTATCTTTTATCTCTGAACATCCGTCCGAACCACCTGCAACTTCAGAAATTCATAAACGAACGAAATCACACTTAGCATGGACTTTTTCGGTGGCTTCGGTGCTGCCTTTGGGCCTTTTGCTAACCAAGTGCACCGCTCGGAGACGCAAAACAACGCCCCCAGTCCAGCCTCCCCCAACCCGGCTCGGGCATACAAGTACGACCTCCTCCGTGTGACCAGGCCCGGCGTCACCGAGTTTCGCCTGCTGGAGATCGAGTCAGCCTCCCACCAGCTCCCAATCGGAGTTCCGCTTGCCCCCGGCCCGGGGTTCGGAATTTACGGCCCCACACCGCCCGCCACTCGCGTCCCCGGCTCAGGGCAGATCTCGGTCCGGCTGCCACACTTCCCCTTCGATGACACGACGCCGGCCTTCACCGCGCTCTCGTACAACTGGGGCGACCCGATGCCCAAGACCGCGATCCTGTGCAACAATGCGACCTTTGACGCCGGCCCCAGCCTCTACGCGGCCCTTGTTGCCCTCCGTGAGCGCCATGCACGCATGCTAAGCTACCCACAGCAGCCGCGCTGCCTCTTCTGGATCGACGCGCTATGCATCGACCAAGACAACGATGAGGAAAAGGCCCAGCAGGTCCCGCTCATAAACACGCGGTACCGCCACGCCGCGCACGTGCTCGTCTGGCTCGGCGACCCGGGTGCCAACGGCGCCCTCGCCCTCCCCTTTCTCTACCTCTGCGCGTCCGCGGCCGACCTCATCCGTTACATGCCCGCCGCGTCAGCGCACCACCTTACTGACGCGGCGTGGGCGCAGCTTGGGTTCCACATGCCCCAGCACGAGCGCTGGCGCCACACGCGCGCGCTGCTTGCCTTCTTATCGCAGCCGTGGTTCTAGCGCGTGTAGGTGATCTAGGAGTACGCTGTCGCGCTGTCCGTCACGTTCCTGTGCGGCCGCGACGAGTTCTCACAGGCGACACTATCGGCCGCGTATGATTTCCTAATAGTGTCGCAGGCGGCATCGGTGCCCGTGTCTAAGGAGGTCGAGGGCGGCGCGGCCGGGCTGGAGAAGCTTAACTTTATACAGGCCGATTAGCGAGTCGGACGCAAACGGCCGCTACTCACGCTACTAAGAGACCATTAGGCGTTTCACGCAACAGTATAGAAGGACAAGATCTACACGCTTATAGAGATAGCAAGCGACGTGGGAGACGGGCTGGGGAAGATCAATATACTCATCAGCTATAAGAAGGAGAAAGTGCTGCAGAACGGTGTCGAGATCGAAGAGGACGTTGTTCTGGTCGAGCTCATCTATCGCGGCGTTACCATCAAGATAATACAAAAGCAGTAGAACCTTAGTGTGCTCAGCGGCGCCAGAACGCGAGACTTGTAGACCTGCAAGCGTCGCCGAAAGTGGGAGCCGCCTTCCTATTATGCCCGTCTCCCCAACTTGCCCTCGTGGGTCCCCAACTAGCACCTCCCCAGCGCGATATCAGACCTGCTTGGCCTCGAAACCAGCCTGGCCGCCATCGTGGGAGCCCCTGTCAGTGCCGTGCGCGGCCTAGTCTCGAGCGTCTACAAGGCATCGGCCGGCGCCGCGTACACCTTCCAGTCCAGCGCGGACGGCAACCATCTCATAGTCCGAGGCATTCCGCTGGTGCTAATTGGTACTATGGGCTTAGCACAATACGACCCATTGACCCTGACCACGCCTCCCCATTCACCGGAGGGCGTTGGTTCCATAGCACCAGCCCCAGCTAACACGCCCTGGGCCACCGAGCCATCCACTGATGAGATTCTCCAGCGGATGGAGCGCGAATTCACCATGTTTGCCAGCTGGCTCTCCGTCACGGCCGCGCAGACGCCCCGGCTCTACTTCACGGGCGAGCCGATGCTTGAGGTGCTGTGGCAGACCATGATGGCGGGCGTCTTCCCGAACGGTGTCGATGCCGAGCGCGCCCTGTTCACACAGTGGTACCAGGCCTCGCTTACTCTGATGAACCTCATTCTTAGCCTGCGAGAGAGCCCTTGGCTGCGCACCATCGCGGTCAGCGCGTACAGCGCGTACAAGGCTACGACAGGCGGGTTTGCGCATCGGTCCAGCTTTCTGTTTCGCACAAACTATGTCACTACCAACAGGGCCGTGTTCCGAACCACGGCGGTGGCGCCGTCGTTTGGGTATGCTGGGCTGGCGCCGAGGGGGAGCCGGGTGGGGGACATGGTGGTGATTGTAGAGGGGAGCGATGTGCCGTTTGTTATGCGGCTGAGGGGGGAGCTTTGGGAGTTGGTGGGTGCCTGCTATGTCCATGGTACTATGGGTGAGCAGATGTATCGTCCAGAAAAATGTGTGTATATGATGCTTGTTTAGCTTCCTGTTTCTTGCTCCTCTAATTAGTCTAGAAGCATACAAACGACCTTCAGCAGTCTGGCGCGGTTTGGATCCATAATAGTGTCTGCTACTATTCTAGCTTGCAGCTTGCAATGTTGGAGGACCAGAGTGACAGGAATTCGATAGCGATGATGGCCGCTCCTGCGCGAGATCATGACAATCGCCTTGTGCGACAAGGATGGCCTCGTCTCCTTGGAGTAGTACAGATGTATTCCCCTCACAACGCGTGTCGACCGCGCGATGACACGGCTGGAAATGCCGAGTTGCCTCGAGTCCCATAGGGGGTTCTACCACTGCTATTGCTGCTCCCGCTAAGGTCCATGATGGGCTGGACATCTCAAGGGGAAACTGGTCCCATATGCTGCATCGCTTCAGGTAACATACAAGATTGCCTAGTCCTTCTTTACATATATCTGTGTAGATGACTAAAGGGCGCCGCGGTATTCCTTGTATTCATGAGCTTCAAAAGACGGGGGTTTTCAGAGATTTTTTTTTATCGAGGTGGTATTTGTCACCGCATTGGATGCATTCCTCTCCGTTACCCGCAGGCTCTTCAAGAAGGGCCTCATTATCCCCAGCGCGTCAGAACACAGAGCGAAGGAGCGAGTATCTAGACTATGAGGATAAATGCGGTAACATAGCGCGTGCAGGCATGCATTAGTCATTATAGCTACCCATACGTATGCACAAAACCTCAACCACCCGAAGAAATCTCTCACACTCATCAGTTGCAGACAATTTCCAGCCGGCAGCCCGGGGGCGCACCAGTGCCGCTACTGCATGTGGAGCCCCAACAAGGTTTTTTGGGATCGAACACTACATTGTAGAGCTGTCAAGCAAAGTACACGTAAGTCTCCTTATAACAACATAGCAGGTAGCGAGGCCGTTACAGCAGGTAAAGAAGCTAAGGAACTGGACCATACCTCTCTGGAGCATGTGGTGGAGAGCGCCGGGTCCTTGGAGAGCTCCGGGTTCTGGTAATTAGAGATTGTCAGCACTTTTGTTAGATACCTACGTCCTAGAGTAGGGTAGGATGAAAAGAGCGAGACGAACTAAGGGACAGATATAACTTACAGGTCTCCAGGAGGGCGGTTTAAATGGATCAAAAACTTCCTTGCTCACTTCCTTGCTCGCGAGCAGGGCCTCCAGGATCATTTCTCGATATTTGGGGCTGAGTGAACCCTCCACTGTGGCTGCCGCAGCGAGGTGTGCGAGGGTAAGGACCCGGAGAATTGTAGAGCGCATGATGTCTCGTCCGCAACTAACAAAGCGACCGATAGCTAGGGTGTGATAGTGCAGGCGGTGCAGGATAGTATTGGCTAATTGACGACTTGAGAAAGGTAACTTTTCGGGTCTAGAAGCATCCATTGATCGATTCTTCAGCACCAGGATCTAGCGAGTATTATATCCAAGTCGTCAATTAGCCAATACTATCCTGCACCGCCTGCACTATCACACCCTAGCTATCATTCAACCATCACTTATATTACACCACCGACGCGTGGCGGAGGCTGTGTCCATCGCACGCACAGCTCTTCGTTAAAGTAATTAAATTCAACCAGGACCACAAATCAGATTACACACGGGAACACCGCTGCACACCTTGGTCTTTATGTTTGCCGTCGGCGCATTGGTTGCATCCATCTCTTCCTCTGATCCGCCGGGGAGGTACTTTTCGCACCCGTCGAGGTTTTCGAGGAGCTGATAGATCTGGAATGTCGCAATGGGATCAGACTCGGAATTTTGCATGTAAGTTGTGCACAAAGCTGGGAGAGCACAAACATACTACGCCAAGCTTGGAAGCACATTGCTCGTAGGTTAGAGAAAACATGGCCTTGAATCATGTGAAAATTGTGTCAGCTTCAGGATCAATAGAGGGTACTTGGGGCGTAGAAGACTTGGGCCGCTTACATTGATAGGCCCGCACACCCTGTCGCTTGCTATCTCTGCCCGTGCTCGTCGTGGCGGTGGTGGGTTTCCCGGGGTGATGGCGATCGCTTGGGACAAGGTGAGGAGACAACCGCCTGCAACGGTAGCGATGATTTTCGGGTGCATTCTGTAAAAGAGGGATATGCTCGGTGTGTGGTGTGGTGAAATCTAACAGAGATGGCAAAATTACCCGGTGTCGACGAACAGTCTCTACCAGGACAAGACGAGAAGACAGCTGAGAACCCTGGATTTGGCCAATTTTGGGACCTCGTCCTGGAGCACCGACGTAGGCTATATGAATCCTGGACAAGAGATTGTCTCGACCCTCGGCTCTAATAAACCTGCTCACACAAATCTGAGTGAATGGGCGCAGCACCCGCGACATTTCTGAGTGTTGTGACACCCCTCAGCTCTCACCGAGAATGACTCAAGTCCTTGCATCCCACGAGCTCGGCCATGACGGGGTGTTATAGGCCGCGAATCACAAAAGGATGGCTAGCCTGACCGAGCCCAGACTCATGGTCATGGGTCGGTGCATGCAAGATATATTAGCTCCCGCACTGGACCGCGAGATGGCGGGTAAGAAGGGCCATGGTGGTGGTCCGCACCATATATTGCGAGACGCAGTTGGGACGGCAGTCGAGAGATCCCGCATCCTCGCCACAGCAGCGACAATACCTTTCAAAAGGACGCGGAACACCGCGGACGGAGTCAAATTCAAAACAGCCAATGCCAGATATGACAGCGGTGACAATACCCCCTTTACCAATTGCTCCAAACTCAAAAGTCCCGATCCCAACCCCCTGAAAAAGTAAACATGGCCACAGCCAACCGCCAGGATAGCTTCCCTAATGCCGGTCCACTTATCCGAAAGGCACCATGGCCCGGCATCGTAGCCATCGGCGGCATGGCAGTCTGCCTCATCGCATCCACCATCGTAATCGGCACCTCGCACGACAACCATGTCTCGTCCTGGACGGCGGCACAGCCCGCGGTGCTCATCGCCATCTTCTCCGCAGCCTCCAATATCGTCTTCAACACGGCCCTGGCGACTGGGATTGCTGTGCGGTTCTGGCTGTGCGCGTCACGGGGGGTCAAGCTCTCGCAGCTGCACTACATTTGGGATCACGGGCGCGTGCTGGGCATCGGCTCCGCTATGCGCGCTGGACCGCCCGCCCGCACCGTCGCCGTGCTTGCCCTTCTCGCCAACCTGATGCAGTTTGTGGGCCCGCCGCTCCTCCAGCGCGCATCCTACCTAGCCCTTGAATCGCAACACATGCACGAGACCATGTCTCTCGATGTTGCGCGCACAATCCCAGACGGCTGGCTGGGTTTCCGGGATGGCCGGGGTGCCGTCGTCAACCTTGACCGCACATACCCCTTGATCCAGCAGTGGTGGCACAACACTACTATCCCGACGGGCACTGACTCCAACTCCATCTGCAACGGCACCTGCTCCGCCTTTGTCGCTGGCGCAGGTTTCGCGTACAAATGCTGGACAACGGCCCAAAGCCTCGAACTCGCCACGCCCAAAACAAACAACCAAACCGTTTTCCTGATTAACGTTGCCACAATCCAGAACGAAACCAACAAAACCCCTTACCTCCGCCTGACGACATGGCACGTCGCCGACATCACCAACGACTGCGTCGGTACCCTCCACAAAGAAACCTGCGACTTGGTCTCGGCAACCATCGAGTACCCTGTGACGATCCAAAACCGCAGCGTCCACCTGCGCCGCGAGGAGCTCACACAAAACCGTCACAGTCCCAGCGTACGAGTTTTTTCTAGCTACACATCACTAGGGGACTCTCCTGTTTCTATACCTATTTCCAGTGACTTAGACTCAGGGGCTCCAACCGGCATCGGCCCCCTAACAGCAATGTACGCCTTCCTCAACATCCGCATAACCGACAACGCAACCAAGACCTTCCTCGAAGCCCCGACAGAAATGTCGTACTACACGGGCCCAGGGATCATGGCAGACATCTTTTACGTCGCCGACGGAGACGACCGCACAGGCCCCAAATCCAAGTGTCGCCTGACATGGACTAGTCCGACAGAGTACGTCCTCGGGACGTTATATGAGTTCTTGTTCCGCGCCGCCGTACAGCTAGGGCGTGAGACTGGGACGATGCAGACCTTCGAGGCACAACAAACGACGGCGACGCTCGTCTTTCGGACAGACTGGCGGTACCTCGGGGCCGGGATGACCGTCACCGCGTGCGGACTGGTGCTTGTGGCCGTCTTGATGTGGGGGTGGTGGCGGCTCGAGCGGCCCGTGACGCTGAGTCCGCTGGAGACGGCGAGTGCGATGGGTGCCCCTATTCTTTGCCAGGAGGAGGCGGCAGCCGAGCGGGATGCCACCATCGGCGAGATTCTGGCTAGGGTGAAGCATGTCGAGTTTCGGCTTGGGACGCCGCGTGTCCAAACATTGGAAATTGGGATGGGAAAGGAGGGGTAGTTCAATTAGCGTTGGCGACAGAGTTGAGATGTGTGCTGAGGAGCCTCGGTAAAGCCTCGACTCAGCTGGTTCAGCACAGCTATGGATGCTTCTCGTGGAGTGCTTGATATGGCCGTGGTTTCCTAGTATTTATTCTCCGCTCAATGACGACGCCCTCTGCGCTAGAATATTGCCTGCCGTGCTCAACTCCGAACCGCGGGATTCGTACAAAGTCCTCGATTCCATTGATTGGGCCTCCCATTTCATGCGTTCGACGTGTTTCTCCCCATTAAGCCTGCTCCTCACCCCTTTCCCTCAGGGTAGTCTTATCCCTCACCTCAGGCAGGGGCTTGTCGTCCTGCAAATGGACCTTCTTAGCGCTCCAGAAAACTACCAAAAGACCAACACAAACGGCAACTTGCAGGCCGAGAAAACCAAACAGAATGCCAGGATATAACTTAAAGTTACCCAGTCCTTCCTTTACAATGTCCCAGGTCTGTAAGGGGCCAAAGGTACCGCAATAGCCATCCTCATTGCAGTGTGGGTAGCAACCAGGACGATTCAAGTTGCCTACTTGAGTCGAGAAGATGATAAGCATGAAGAAACTCAGGAATAGGCCGTCAGCTATCGCTGTAAAAGCCATTTTCCCGAAATAATCCAAAACCTGGTCGGACTAGAGAGTAGCACCGCAAGGGAGCCCCACGGACCCCGCCTAACGTCGTCGATTGTTTGCAGATGCTGCAGGGGCCGTGGGCGATGAGAAAAGTATCCCCACTTAAGCTGGCCAATGCAAGAGGCCTCCAGCACCATCATAGCCGACTTCCCGAGCGTGGTGCAGACGGCTATGAGCGAGTTGAGTTGGATGGGCAGCGACCAGGCGCTCAGGGCCACGTCATGAATGTTAACCAAGATAGCGAGGATCAGAGCCATGGAAGCCATGCTGACGACGAAGGACGAGATTTCCCACCGCCATGCGCAGAGGATACCGCATAAGCCAGTAGGAACCGGCGGCTGCTGGGATTTGGCATCGGGCTCTGGAGTCGCTGGGACAGGCTCAACTGTCTCGACCACGTTCACTGGTTGGCCGGCCCATATCTCTGTCGTCGGTGTCGAGATGCGAAATGGTAGGTAGGTCGGGCGTTTCCCAAGTTCATATCAGGGGAGTTGGAAGATGTCGTAACGAGCCCCCAACATCGGCCACATCTCGAGCCCCCGATTTCTTGAGCTTCCCTGCAAGCCCACTGGCGACCTTGCTGGGTCGGATTGTTGCCGTTGATCCTGTGCGCTTTCAGTCCCCAGGTACTGCTTGCCATGCCACTTCCACCCCCCTTTCCCACTCTCATTCCCACTCCCATTCCCCAAAATCATATTTGATATCTCCGCAATCGCCGGCTCCACCAACCCTTCACTCCCCTGCACCCAATGCCGCACCAGCCTCAGCAGGTACAGCGTCCCCGCCCTTCCATACAAAGTCTCATCCGGGTACTCCTTCACGCCCATGACCTGCCCAACGGAGTTTACAAACTCCCGAACATGCTGCATCTCTTTTGACACCGCAGCCCGCACTGCTTCGAAGGCCAACCGCTCATCGCTTATCCCGCACCCGTGTGACCCAAGGCGGAGGTTATGTCCTCGTGAGCCGGACATGTATCCCCGAGCCCAATGGATGGCTGGCTGCCCGGAGATTAAAAGGGAGGGGAGGTGCGAGGAGACTTGGAGGAGGAGGTAGCCCAATCCTGTGGTGCCGGACCAGAGACCTTGGAGGGCTTCGTGGGGGTAGCGGGAGCGGGGAGGGTAGTTGGCGATGATGTCTTCGAGGGCGGAGAGGAGCTAGGCGGAGGTGTCGCCGGACGGGAGGAGGTCAGGGGAGGAGAGGGTGATGTAGCGAGTGTTGGAGGAGGTGGTGGTCATGGTTACTTGGGA
>Ga0247780_1000587_pt1 | contig 32752 bp, 42 predicted proteins | sample UWRJL079202R5_FD_179927 | JGI IMG/M metagenome (GOLD analysis project Ga0247780, IMG submission 179927) | Plant litter microbial communities from Arlington Agricultural Research Station in Wisconsin, United States - UWRJ-L079-202R-5 | ecosystem: Environmental > Terrestrial > Plant litter >... | reverse complement strand
GCGCTAACAATAAACCACAGTGAACTTCTCCATCGTCCAGGCCACAAACGTTTGCCTCGTCTACGTGATTGACGCCTACCGACCGGTGGCAGGTGAGATCACGCTGGCCGTCATGGGCTTCAAGAGCCTGTTCGGATTCTTGGTCTCCTTCTACACCAACACGTGGGTGGAGCAGGCAGGATACCAGAATGCCTTTGGCGCTATGGCGGGCATCGCGGCTATAGTCATCATCATGGGCGGTCCGCTGTTCGTGTGGGGCAAGAGGGTGCGCCAGGCGACTTGGGAGTGGAAAGTTATCTCGTATATCCGCTGGAGTGATGATCGTGAGGTGGGTGAATAGGTAAATTATGGAGAGGTCGAAAACGCGGCGTGTATGTCATTGCTGTATTGTTAGCGAGTTTGGATACCTCCGGATGTCTCCTGGCGTTTTGGAAAAGGGGTTTGGAGATCATCGGCTTTCCGGGCTGGGACAGATGTTTGGGGCGTTCGTTAATCTGGTCACCACCGAGCCGGCGTTGGGATGGATTTGGGGAGTTAGATGATTACTTGGCTGTGCACCGACAATGGCCTATCTTGAAGTCGAGATGTGAAACCCCAGTCAGATGGCTCGAAGGTGTTGTTTGCCTTGCCTTTGTGAAAATACGGGGGTGGCGAATAGGGGGGAGGGTAGATTGTGTAAGTGTCGATCACAGCGCCATTCCACCGTCGATAATTGCATTTACTCCTTTAGGTTCTAAGGTCGGCAACCCGTTCTAACCAGACGTTTTTCTCGAGCAATTGTAGAAAGGGGGCAAACCAACCTGTGACGCCCTTGTTTTTGACGAAGCAAAGTACCTGTTGGGCAACATCATGCAGCGCAGACGTCAGCCCCCAATCGTGAAGTGGTGTAAGCAAAGAGGGAAGTGGGTACCTACCTCGGTGGTCGCGAGGCGCTTCAGTTTCGTCCGATCTCGCATCTCCTCCCGTCTCTCGGGAGGGAACTGGAGCCCCCAGTCCTGAGCAAATATCCATTATTAGCATAAAATATGCCCCCTCGAAGGGTTGAGACCCACTGTAAGCATGAGGCCCGGCGAGACGGTGTTGACCCTTATTCTGGGAGCAGCTATTGCGGCCAGACCCTTGGCCAAGTGAATTTGCGCCGCTTTTGTAACCGCATAAACCTGTTGATCTCATACGCCGGAGCGGTAAGCCAAATCACGATCTATTTTCTCGCTGCCTGGCGGTAGTGGTTGCTTATAAGAGAACTCCCGCTGAATTTGACGCCGACCAGAGATGCCGTAGTGATGAAAACACCCTCGCCATCATCGAAATGTCTCCTGGCGGCGTGCATCAGCCAAAGATGGGACTTGACGTTCATAGTGAAGCATCGATCCCAGTCTTCGTCTTCTACGTTGTCGCCCAGGTCTGTGATGTCACGCAGGCGAGTCCAGCCGCCGTTGGAGAACACCACATCCAGCCTGCCCATGGCAGCGACTGTTTCGTCGACGATGCGGATGATGTCATCCTTCCGAGAGAGGTCCCCTTGGATACAATGGAAATTCACTCCTGTCTGGAGTTCGGGGGGTGAGATAGTGCGGAGCTCGTCGACGAGTTGAAGAGCTCGGTCACAGTTAGAGTTGTAGTTGACGACAACGCGGATACCGGACTTCGCAAATAAGCAGGCCGTGATCAGCGTGACCATCGGCAGGGGGTCCATTACTGCCTTCGAATTGCCTAGAACGAGCCTAGTATCATCTGAAAGGCCCCCAACTATTCTCCGTATTCGGAAATCCAGATGCCACTGTGGTTGCGAATTCGGAGGTATGAATGAGCTGGGCTGTCTGTGGTCACCGGCTTGATGTTGTGCTGGAAATAGAAGTTCAGGTACCTAATATATTATGCTAAGATACGGGCCCGATCTGTCGTCCTGGTTCTCGTTGGATCTGCCCCCTTTTATTAGACTCGCTACAACATCAATTCATAGGAGCGGCTCTCTTGAGCCGGCGCTCCCACACCGGGTCGGGGAGCCGGGGTAGGTGCGATTCGGAGATTTTTTGGGCATGTCTCGCCAAGGTGTGGGGTGATGTGCAGGGGCTAATGCAGTTCCCCCACCTTCCGACGATCCCTTTCGGGTCCCCTCATGTCCCTCTGGGAAACCCGACTTGGTTTCCTCCCCCAACATGGAAGAGGCCGCAGGGGACACCGCGCATGGAGGGTCCCCCACCACGGCCGGAAAAAGGATCACGCTAAAGCCGGAGACTGGAGAGCTATTACTACGGTCACCGCTTCCATGTTTGTTGACTGGTCATATCCGGGTTGAGGGGGCGGGAAAGAAACTTACCCGTACAACCAAGCAAGTGCCACGGAGCGGCCGCCCCCATCCCATCTCCTTCGCATAATGCCCAACCGTGCTACTTCCGCTCCCGGGATGTGGATGAACGCACACCTAGCGGCTAGGGGGTTCAAGGCATTTCATGGAACCCCAAGCCTCGACTTAAGGCATCAGGCCGGATGGTCAAAATCCCAGATGGCTGGATCTGTAATCTGGCCCCCCTCATCCCGTCTTAGGTTGTAAGCCGATCCATCCCATGTCGACATAGAAATGGACGCCTGTGCTCCTTGTTGACCACCAACACGCGATGCACATCTCTTCTTCTGCCTGCCCTCCTTGTATCGATACCTTATTTGCTGGGGGCTGCTTGTGCTAGTTGGGTTTCCTTTCTCTGTCCCCCGGTCTCTTGTTCAGCCGCCTGGCATGGAAGGGCCCGAGACCGACGGCGATGTGAGTGGCATCGGCCTGGCGATACCGTCTGACCATATACTGAGTATTGCTATCGTTGGCGCGGGTATTGGTGGTCTGGCTGTAGCCCTTGGACTGCGCCGTAACGGCCACCAAGTTCATGTCAGTAACCGCCCCCCAGCCACGCTATCCGTGGCTAACAAACCCAACAGATCTATGAACGGTCTCGGTTTGCCGATGAGGTTGGAGCTGCTGTTCAACTGGCTCCAAATTCCAACGGCGTCCTCCGGAGATGGGGCATCTTCGCCGAGAACCTCGGCGGAAGCCCCATGGATTGCTTCATAGAGAAGACGAGCGACGGCCATCCACGGCAAATTAACGAGCTGACGGAGGCCAACAAGCGGTGGCAGCACCCCTGGCACCTTGTACACCGTGTCGACCTTCACGATCACCTGAAGCACCTCGCAACCTCGGACATCGGCGTCGGCACCCCCGTAGAGCTTCACACGGCCAGTACCGTCGTTGCCGTAGACACAGAGCAGGGGATGCTCACACTGCAAGATGACTCAACAGTTACGGCCGACTTGGTCATTGGTGCCGATGGCATCTACGTAGGTACGCTCTGGGTTCCGACGCTCGGAAAGCTCTAACTGTACGGCCGATTTAGTCCATGACGAGGAAGTATATCAAAGACACCAAGCTGTTCAGCTCAGGGAAGGCAGCCTTCCGCTTCCTTATCCCTCGAGAAGTGGCCGAATCAGACCCCGTAACAGCGCCGTTGGTAGCACGCAGAAACACCCTCATTCTATGGTTTGGAGACGATCGAAGAATAGTCATGTATCCTTGTAGAAATAACGAGTTGCTCAACTTCGTCTGCATTCATCCGGATCCCGAGTCACACGCTACTGAGGGTGATGGTAGGTACCGCCCGAGAGACTCCGGACACATACCTGCGAAATTAACGTATACCCTGCAGAATGGAATAAGCAAAGCTCTATAGAGCAGGTGTTGAAGACCTTTCGAGACTTTGACCCCGCCGTGAAGGCTCTCATGGGTAAAGTTGACCCTTCCGCCGTCCAAGTATGGCAGCTTCTGGACATGGAGAAGCTTCCGACGTGGAGAATGGGGAAGCTAGTACTACTCGGGGATGCCGCACATCCTTTTACGCCCCGTAGGCTTCTCTTCTTTCTTTCCGATAACTGCCCACTGCTAACACAGCCCCAGATCAAGGCCAAGGTGCTGGCCAAGCAATCGAAGATGCAGCAGCTCTGACCTCCGTATTACCATGGGGCACAAGCCCGAGCGATATCCCTGAGCGCCTCAAGATTTATGAGGAGATCCGCTACAAGCGAGCGCATGCAATCCAGGAATATTCACGACTAGCAGGCAAGGACTGGAAGGATGGAAAACCCAGCGTAGACAGTAAGTGACTTTCGCACTAACACACTACCTACCCTTCACTAACAGGACTACCTACTTACCCAGTGATGACCTACACCAACTACAACTTCGGACACGACGTAATCGACCACTCCCGTGCAATATTCCAACATCATCGCTGGTCCCGCGCCCACCCCTGGCCACACCTCCCATGCCCCTTTGGCCCCTTTCCTCTCCGAAAACACTCCCACCCTACAGGATACTTCCTCTACTCGCTCCCCACCGAGCCCCATCAGAACTGCCCAAACCTCATCACCACTACAGTCACCAAATTCAAAACCTCCCGCACCTTCCTGGAGACCCTCTTCCCCTCTAGCACCGGTCTCCGCTTCTTCGAACCCGACACCGTCGCAACAGCCAGCCTCATCGCCAAGAGTTTCTCCTTCGGAGACGGCACTACCTCGACACAGCTGGGGTTGTACATATATGGCGCGCAATCCGTGGCTTTTAACGGTTGCAGCAAATTATGCACATATCTCCCGCTGATGCTGACGCCCACTGCCTCCGAGAACTCACGAGATGGGAACTCACGATATGGGCCGCGAGTAAAGTGTGATGTATCCGTCGAGTACGATAAAGACACAGCAAATTGTCGAGTCGTGGCCAGTTCGGAGGGTGTGTCATTTATTGAGATCAGGTTATCAGGTTTAGTCAGTAAGACAGATTCACCGACCCGTGAAAGCGAAGAAACACCCGAGCAAATCGACGTCCTGGCATACCCAAGCGGCGAGATAATGAAACTTGACGACTCCGAGGAGGAGGACTGGGACTCGGATGAGGAATGGGAAAGGCAACCAGAATGTTTGGAAGAGGAGGGTTGGGAGGAAGAGGCGCAGGATTCTTGTCGGAGGAACATATCCGTGGCAGGGAGACGGAGGACCGTGGTGGTTCCCGAGCAGGGTGGAAAGGGAGTGGAGTTGAAGATTGATGCGCGGAGCTGGGATGAGCTTCCGACGCTGCGTCATATTGCGGCTGTGCTGGCGGAGATACCGGTGTATGAGATTTTGGGTGCGAGTGTTGAAGAGTTGGAGAGGTAGGTAAGGTAGGTAGATATCACTTCCAACTTCGGCAGGAGATATGTGCAAATATAGTTGTCTTGAATCATTGATTCTTAACAGAGTGATTATGTATTAGTTCCTGGCGCTACTTCAATACTTTGTAGCCCATCCTAGGTATCATAACTGTAGTGGCCCAATGCTAAGCTGTGGTCTGATTTTCGCCTGGGCAGCGATTTGGCATCACTGGGACTGGCCATAACCCCTTTCACATTGAAAAAAAATAAAATCGAATGTCCAATATCTCCCATGTAAAAAGGGGGGAGAAGAAAAGAAAAGAAAGCCAATACAATCATAACTGACTATGTTCGCCGCGCTGGGAATGCCCAACCAATGCCCTGGGTATTGAAGCCGCGTCTGTTAAGCTGAACCGCTAAGTAGAGAAAAAATGGGATAATAAGAGAAGTGTTATCATGAATGTGGTATAAGAAACATAGGATGTTGGTCAAGAAGGCTATGCTGCTGTGAACCAGCGACCTGATGAAGGGATACAGTGAAGAGCACCATTGTCAGAGTTAAGATTCAGCTCAGTAGCCGCAGTCCCCCATTCTCCTCCGTAGGAAGTACTCGACTGCGCAATCGTTTGGGCGCTTGGCAAGGGCCTCGAGAAGGAAACGGTGGAGGTCGCTGACGTCGACTCTGCCGGTGGAACGCAGGGGAACGGGGCCACGCCATGGCGTCATGCCTCTTTCGAGAGCGACAAAGTCGTCTCGGGATCGGTAGATCGTACATGCGCGGTTTTGCGCGTAGTAGAGCGTCACCTCGTATACGTGATGGCGAGGCTTGCGGTGAAGGTGGTGATGGGCGCAGCCATCGTCGCTGGTGTATTGGAAGCCCCGGGGTGCTGCCGATCTCTTCACTCGGGTGGCGATGGGGAGATGGCGGCTTCCGTTGTAGGTGTTGTGGTGTTTTTGTGAATGGACTTGAGGCTTCGTGGGAAGCTGTGGGACAGCCTCGAGCTTGATTTGCATGGTGTATGAAGCGAGGATATGACTGGTGAACGTGATGTGAGAACAGGAGACCAAAGCCAGCTTTCGAGGGTCATGAGAAGTGAGTGTGTAGTGGCAGACACTCCTCAACTTGGGGCAGGGCGACCCTGATATCGTGGGCAAGCTGAGCGGGATATCGGAGCGAGCAAAGCGGTGATATGAGATCTTGGCATTCGGACATCAAGGAAATACTGAGCAGGAGTAAAACGAAAACAGAAGGCCGCTATGCCGGTCGTCCTGTTGTTTATTTCCCGCAACCACTCTGAGTGGACGGCGTGGGGGAGAGTAAGAATGATATATCTGAACAAGGCATAACGCGACGAGCCCATGAGGCTTACAACCCCGGAGCGTCAAGGTCCAGCATGCCTCGCCTACTTAGTGCGCGGCCGGGTCGAACACGTAGCGTAGGCGGCTCACCGGAGGTGGCATAAACAGCACGGCGAGTCAACCTGTAATGAGGACCCATCTGGCTTCTTGGGTGTGGCCCCCAGCACGCACTTAGCTGCGGGAGGCTGATGTTTTGGGTTGAGCAAATCGTCATTTGAGGACCCAAACCGGGACACCTCCACGATGAATGGAGGAATGCCGACGGTGAGGCTGCTGTCAACGCCGGCAGTGCTCACCTGAAACGAGCTAAACCTGGGCAAATGACGTTGAATGTCAGCCTTCCTCCATCCATCCCGACATCGCTTCACCGCCGAGATGCATGAAGATCTACCGTCAGTTGCTTCCTTCCAAGGTGCAATCGAGGCTTCGCAAGGCAGCTCATTGTGCGGAAACAATTGCTGTGGCGCGGAAGAGCTGCAAATGTTTCGAGATGCGAGTTTGCAGCCAAGGAGGTGCCTCGCCAAGCAACAAAGCAGGAGAAGATGGAAGTCGAGCCAGCGATGACAGCGGGTCTATAGTCTGCTTGCTATTTTCCCCGACTTCTGTTTGGCCATTGGAGCTCCATCTCGCAATGTACTCTTCTCAACACCAGGTTGAGAATCAAAGAGCGTAGAAATGTCAGCCTGTTCCTGGACCTGAAGTTGTTGCGAACTGCTCCGGAGGGGTCTGCCGAAGCCGCACTCCTAATTTGGCCAGCTGCCAAGGGGTCTTAAGCCACCGCGGTGGGTACCGCGCCCCGAAAATAACATGAGCGACGAAATTGGGCATAGCGCGTGGTTGAAACGCATGCCCCTGCTTAACCCCTCTGCGGCACCCCTGTCGGTTCCGAGACAACACGGTTTGCGGGGCTCTTTCGCATAAAAATACAAACAAGACATTTCATCCCCTGACAGCTGGCATGATGATGGGGATATAAGGGAGACGATGCCACGGAGTTCTGGGATGAAAATGCCGTCTCCCGTCGGGACTCCGGACACACAAGGCCCTGCTTTCCATCCTCTGGCCCTCCCCCTGCCTAGGGGATATGAAGAGGAGCGCTTCCATAGGTACGAAGTACGTATCGTGGTATCGATGCTGGAGAGACCATGAGAAACAACTTGATCTCTCCGAGGCGATCGATCGCGCATGCAATCGCGGGAGATCAGACGAGACGATCTCCCGGATTTTGGCTATTGCTCCATATACGGGCATACGCTAAGCCTAGGGTTGCTAACAGAATTGGGTTCCAGGACAAGATAAAGCGTTGGAGGTGGGAAATGTACGTAACCATGGGCGACACAGTAGAGTTCCAACGGCTCTCGAGTCGCAAAGGCGGACTGTGCCCAGGCCGGTCTGGCGGAGCGTTAGTAAATGGAAGTGCCAGCGTGGGACGCTTTGCTCAGTTTTCACTGGCCCGCGCCGGTTTTGTTCGGGCTGCAAGTGTAAACATCCATGGAGTGGGAACTTGGGAAGGAGGGGCACCAACGAAATCAACAGCCAGAGCTCAGCTTCCTGGGTCTCGTCTCCCACGCCTGCCCTGCCAAGCGCCCCTGCACACTCGCAGCTGCATCCCGGGGACGCGTTCTGAGATGCGTGCATTGCCCCTTCATCTGAACCTCCCCCGAGCTTTTTTCTTCTCCATTTCCACTTCTTTTCTGATATTCAGAATTTGCAACGAACCGAATAGAGCTTCGATCACAAACCATTTTGCCTTGTCCGCTTCGCTCGCGCTCTCTGAGGACAGTTACTAGCTACCGCCACCCTTCTGCAGCCTTTGCGACACAGTCGCTGCCCGTCATAGATATGGCGCTCCAGACTGCATACAAACAGTTTCTTGCCGCACCCAACTCCTCCGCGCTGGCAGCAAACGCTTCACTGCACTACATTACCACGACCACCAGTTTTGCCAGCCCAACTGAGATCATCAAGCATCTAGGAGCGGTGCGCAACCAGCTCAAGAAAAAGAAGGAGGCCGTTCTGTCTGCCATTGAGGGCCAGCATGCTCTTGCGGTAGAGATTGATACCACATTGGAGTTCGTCTCCGGCGGAGGTGCCTACCTTCCTGGTCTGGATGATAACTTCCTGGCTGATCGGACCGTCTATCTGCCGATCGTAAGCCACTGCCCCTCGATGCGATTATACCCCCGCTAACCATACACCCATTGCGCAGATCCACATGGTTTCCTTTGATCTCAATGGCAAGATCACGCAAATTCGCCAGAGTTGGGACCAGGGATCGCTTTTGAAGCAGCTCGATGTTATTGGCAAGACTGGCCGGAACTGGCCGATCCGCGACAGCAGTGAGCAGATTGGTCTCATAGCAAGATGTGTCAAGTCCGACGCTGGTGCAGCAGCCAGCCAGGAGCTGCCTGTCCGCTCTCGAGGCAATTCAAGCAACATTCTGCGCGACCCTCATGCGTCCCTGGCTCTTTTCGCGCCACGAGATTCCGCCGACAACGCACCTACAGCTGTGGTCTCTCCCTACGCTGGAAACCGCCCGCACCAGCGATCTTTCACTGAGATCCTAGGTGATGAGCCCGTGGATGAAGAGACATCACCTACGAGAGGCCGCGAGCGCTCGCAATCACCAAGCAAGGCTATCGCGCCGAAGATCGGTGCTGGAAAGAATTACCAACCCAGTCGTCTCTTCAATACGGACGAGAATGAGTCCCTGCAGGACACACCGGAGGCTTCGTCGAGTAAATTTGTGCGCCCGAACCCCACAAAGTACTCGCATTTCGACTTCGCGGACGGATCAGAGCCCCAGGATGCGCCCAAGGCTGGCGTAGATTTCGCCGAGAAGCCCAAGACAAAGCACGACACCAACTGGTCGTTTGATGACTTCGTCACGCCCCAGAAGCCGACGGCAACCCGCGTCATGCACAAAGCTCGGGACGTCCGTCACTGGGGAACCGAGGATGATGTAGTTGAGGAAAGCCCCGAAAGACACGGTGCCCAACCCAAGCCACGTCGCGACGCTAAAGCACAGTTTGAATTCATTGACGACGGCCCCAACCAGGCCGAGCCTCGCGCTGTTAACCACCCTCGCGGAACTGCGCACAATGACGGACTGGGCTTGTATGAGAACAATCTCTACAATGAAGATGGTTCCGCCCCGACTCCTGGCCCAGTGCCGCTTGGTAACATTACGAACCGCGGTGGCCGCTCGAAGGATTTTGACTCGCACTTCACTGTGACAGACGAGCCGAGTCCCAACAATGGCAATGGAGCTAAGCCGGCTGCTGCGAAGATTGGCGACGATCGCATGAAGGCTGTCCGTATGATGGAGAGCAATTGGTCGTCGTATGACCAGTCTCCTGCGCAAAAAGAGAACAGCAACCCAAACCCCAAGCAAGTTGTTGATGACAGGGGTCTCGACGAGAGAGGCATCAATATTGGAGGCGACGGGATGGGTGGCAAGAAAGGCACTAACCGAGACTGGCTTTTTGGTGACGAGGTCAACCAATTGCCCCGGAACGTTCCTGGCAAGCAGCAACAGAAGGCTGGTCCCAAATCAGATAACTTCTGGGACTACTAAATCATTCACCATCTGACCGACAGACGAGTTTGGCCGCTATTACGAAAGGAAGGAAACCACAAGCAGATGATGCCCCCTTTTGATGAATATATGTATTATGCACGCGGTTGATGACTCACGAGGAAGCACCACAACACATCGCCCGCATGCATGCAACTCACCCCGGATTATGGAAATTGACAAACTCGCCTTTTCTTTCTTCTGTTTATCTATCAATCTGGCTGGGCTGCCCTACTACAACTTCCGCTGTCAGCCTTGCCCTGATGGTCGCACCCTCTCGGCGAGGCCCGCCACAGGCTACACATCAGCTTTCTTATCTGTATTTGTGGAAGGAAAGTTGTAAGATGAGTGTATTCTTCGGCGTGTTGCCAGGTCGTGTCTTTTAAGGTTTTGAGGGGCTTGGATGGGAATGGACGGATTCTCTTGAGCCTTTTTGAGGATTGGACTACTGCGGACCGTATACCAAACTCTCTATTATGTTTCGGTGCTGTACTGTCTTGAGAAAGAGTGTCGGACGGATCTACATGATTTCTTTGTCGTTATCAGTAGCCAGTCAGTGAGATAGGAGAATACAGCTTGGACTCACTGAATATGCCTGTGTCCGTGAAGTATAGATGAGGAAATGGGTTCACTCGAGCCAAGGTCTATTTTCTATCATGGCATCATGATAGCGTCAGGGAGATTCTACACAAGGCTATTTACTCCGTACACAAAACCACCCCATACCCTCGAGGAACTCTTCCCAGATGTAACCATGAAGCAGGAGTCCAAACCCAGAGGTATCTTCGCAGAGCCAACCAAGGAAGAAAGCAGAATACAGAACACAACTCCTTCTTGATCGCTGTGAGCGACGCCTTAGGACTTTGGGCCGCCATATTCTTCCGATAACAAGACTGACACCTCGAACGCCAATTCTGCCTGCCCGTCCTAGCAACCCTGTTGTAGTGACAGAGACACCACATCAACCTTCTGCATAACTCCAGTCAAACCCGCAACTCCGCAATCGTTTGGGGCCACCCTTTCAAGCCCGCTTGCTTCCCAGCCCATGAACGCCGCGCTATCCAGTAAGTATCATTCGAATCATTCCCATCCTATGCCATCCCATCCCATCCAGTAAATATTTTCAACGGGGGAGCGAAATTAACAAATAAATTTGTACACCTTCTTCCACAGCGGCCAGTTATTCTGCTCCTCTCGCTCCTGCGCAACGAGAATAGGGAGGTTGAACCCGCGGCGGCCAGTATCGATATCCATGTCCTTGGTGCGCACAATCCTTGTGCCGAACCACAGTTTATGTCCGATATAAAACGCCCCGACAATAGGGACACACATATACTGCAAAAAGAAGTTTTGCGCGATGGTTCGCGCCGTGGGATCGGCGTGTGTGATAGATGAGCCTGATCCAGGCATGCGGTCACCTTCCGTAGAGGATTCGCCAATGGGTTTGGGGGCGGAGACTGGAAAGGCGGCGGTCCAAAATTGGGCGATGAGGACAAGGATGTTGAAAGTCAGTCCGATCCAGGAGCCGACGATACCCCCCTGCGCACGGAAGGCGAGATCGTGGACGGAACGGCCTTTGGCGGCCCACGCCTTACGAAAGCGAATATGCGCCAGGCAGATCGATCCCCACGTAAATATAGAGGAGAGACCCGACACGGCGAGAAGCCATTCAAGAATGTCGGCTTGCTGCTCGAGGTCGGCAAGATAGCCGAGAAGACCGACTAGACTGGCGACGAGGATGGCAACCAGTGGCCTGCCGCGACGGTCGACGTAACCGAGGATGGCCGGAGCCTGGCGTTGATCTGCGAGGGCTGCGAGAGTGCGAGAGCTGCCAAAAACGGCGCTGTTGCCGACTGAGATAACCGCTACGAGGATAACGCCGTTCATAACACCCGGTAGGACCTGGATACCGGCGCTTTCGATGGCGATAACAAACGGCGAGGCAGTTACATCCACCATACTAGTGGCCCCGAGGAGCTCCGGGTGGTCGTATGGTACAAGAAGACCGACAATGGTGAGGGCGACGATATAGAATAGGGTGATACGCCAAAAGACCTGTTTTATGGCCGTCGGCAACGATTTCCGTGGGTTCGCAGTCTCAGCTGCGGCAAGGCCGACGAGTTCGGTACCTGCAAATGCGAACGCAGCGGTGACAAAGACGGAACATAGCCCTCTGAACCCGTTGTGGAAAGCGCCTGGGTTAGTCCAGTATCTGCCGCCCATGTAGCTCTCGTCAGGGAAACCGCCGATATTGATCACGATTCCTAAAAGGATGAAGCCGATAACGGCCGTGATTTTGATTATGGCGAAGACGAATTCGGCTTCGCCGTAGCCTTTAACCCCGAAGAGGTTGATGGCGATGATGATTACCAGGAATATGGTAACAAACACCGACCGGCTCAGTTGGCTATTCCAGTATCCTACCGTTAGAGATGCCGCAACAATCTCCAACGGTAACACAATCAGCCATTGAATTGCATAGTTCCATCCCATGGCAAATCCCCATGCCGGGTCAAGGAAGCGTGTTGAGTAGGCCGAGAAGGAGCCGGCCACTGGAAACGTGACGGCCAGTTCGCCGAGGGCTTGGACTGTGCAATACAGCATGATACCGATGAATCCGTATGCCACCAATAGTGAGGCTGGGCCACCCATATGCAGGCTTTTCCCACTTGCTACAAAGAGGCCGGTACCTTGAACACGCCAAACTCAGTCAGTGGGGGCACTTGGATGGACGGCTGACAGACAGATCTCGAACGGAAGACAAGCCGTACCGATGGAACCCCCTATAGCAATCATCTGGAGATGTCTACCCTTTAACTCTCGTGCCAGGGAACTATGTGCGGTACTGTAATTTGCGGCAGCCAGGTCAAAGTAGTGTGCCCCGCTATGTTGGCGGGTAGGGGATATGTCGTCCAAGTCGGCATCGGTACCCTCGCCAGCCTCGAAGTCCATGGTATCGCTGCGCATGCCGGCAGCTCTCTCGCGATCCTCACGGCTGTGCACGACCGTCTTGGGGGTCATGCGCCGATTAGGATCGCGCCGGAAGGTGTCGAGCCACCGGCCGAAGGCATCACGGCCCCGGTCCCGCTTGCGGCGGGGCTGGTCATCGTACAGGTACGCCGGCTCCCGCGTGCTCCAGATGCTCCCATGCGCCACCGAATCCTCCTTGAAGCTGAATCTGTTCAACTCAAAATCACGGTCCGGAGCCATTGCTGCTCGTCTGTTGTCTGCGCCGACAAGCTCTACCGGCGGTCACCCTGATGCGACGGTTCGCGTCGCCACCCGGTCTGTCTGCCCAGCGATCTACCGCTCGCAAGTGGTTGACTTCCAGAGAACAGCCAGTTTCTTGTGTAGGAGAGCGGCAGCCTAGTCGTTCGGTGGGGTCCTCATATCACTGATCGCGGAAAGGCATCCTGCTAGATGCCCAACGACGTTCGCTGTTTGCCCGGCAGGTAAATCCTGGCTGAATTGGAGTCTGGCGCATCAATTGTTTCCGCCCTTTTCCGCCGAGATTGGGAGGCATTGGGAGGAGGAAAGTAAGAAGGAAACGGGACGGTCGATAGCGAAGGTCGTGCAGCACAGCACAGCACCGTGCCTCGTCCCTTTTCGAAAGAGGCTGGCCTTGGGCTTATCTTTTGGCAGCTGGGCTTGGGATCTGGGCTTGCGGCGCGGCCATGACTTTGCCGTATCCCGCATCCCGCATCCCGTCCAGCCAGCATTGGCGACGACCGCGTATTGGCTGGCTGCTGGGTGTGAGGGATTCAGACCGACCGCCGAGCTGGATTGGGGGGTGATTGGGGGACCGAGATGGGGGAACGGCCCCCCCCTTCCAATGAGATGTTAACCCAAGCGAGGCCGACAACACAGCTGCGATGTGACCCTTTTTCTTCACCTCGCAAACTTTAAAGTACGAGGAAGGCACCAGCCAGGGTGTACGTGCAGGACAAGACCTAATTCTCCGGCAGAAACGGTGCTGTCGGCTGACGCGAGTGCGTGCTGGCAATGAAGGTCAATATGGAATACCACGCACCTGATGCCATTCATTCTGACCGCCAACCAACCCCATGTGCATAACACGACCCTGCTAATGGTCCATTCCCAACAGACGGGGAGGATCAATTTACGACATAGCGCCCGGACAGCTCAGCGGCCCAGCCCCTGCCTGGAGCTTGCTCCTTGTTCCCCGGACTGATAAGCCCTGCCCAATAGAATTGCGCTGAAGATTTTTATTCAAGTCAGATCGAACACGCCTGTATGACCTTGCATTGTTCGTCTTGACGCTGTCATCTTTATCTTTTCGCTTCCTCTCAGTCTTCCTGGTGCCTCCACGTCTCTTCTCTCTTGGGGCTTTCGCAGAGTGTGGTGGGAGAGCCAATCGTTGGTCCTGCCGAGCGTCCGAGAATGTCTCACCTTATCAAGGCGCGCCCAAATAAAGCTTTACCCCCCTTTTGCACATCCTTCACTTCTCCCATGAAAGCCTTCTTTTGGGAAAAAAGGGCCATCTTTCTCGTGGCAGGGGATTGGACGAGGACTTGAATTGAAGTACACAGACATGGTGGAACAAGAACCTCATCTACAAGCACCGAGGCATCTTGAATACCGGAGCTGCGTATTTCTGACTTTCCTCTCCTATCATCTGGTATTACTACCCAGAACCGGAACCCACCTGAGATTACACCAAAGACGCCCTATGAGCAGGTAGGACAGCATGGGACTAGTTGTACAGTGTGTGTGTCAATTCCCCGGGCGAAATGCAATTACACTGTACAGTACTTCGTACGAAGTACAAAAGCCAAACACCCGGCCCCCATCGATGATTTGTCGAGTACATATTTGACCCGTACAATCGGAATGACCAAAATTTTTGTTCTTCACCATATCCTACGGAGCTACACTAATGACTTTCCCTTCCTTGTCCCGCTTCTTCCTCTCCCAGCCTGTCTTGAACAACGGACCCATATCGAAGCGCGGGAAGGGATGCGCCTCTGTGTTGAAAACAACCTTGTCCAATGGGAGCAGATCATTCGGCGAGAAGAGCAGGTAGAAGTACTTGAGTGTCTCCGCCAACCAGAAACTCTCCATGTTATCCTTCGTAACCGGAGGGATAATATTGGCGTCGGACAAGCTAGTGAAGCCGCCGCCGTCCTCGACGGCCGTGTAGTTGACGAAGCTCTTGAACATCTCCCAGCCCCACTCGCGGTATTTCACATCGCCCGTGATGCGCCACATGTAGAACAGACTTTCGACTGTCTCGGGGCGCTGCAGGTTGTGGTGGTCGTATTGATGCACCTCAAAATCTTGCCGCCACTCTGCATTCGGGTCCGGGTCAAAGTCGGCCGGCGCCTGGTGGCGCGTATTCTCCGGCAGCGGCGGATCATCCACCTTAAAATAAGTGATCTCGGCCGCCAGCCCCGTCGCCATGAACTTATACATTCCCCAGCAGGTCTGCATCAGCTCCCGCGCAAGCTGCATGTCGCGCTCGTTCTGCTTCGACCACTTCTTAGAAACGGTGGCATCCCACTCCGGCTTGCCGCTGGTAACCGCTAGCGCGATGGTGCCCGGCATGAAGCAAACTAAGTGATCCATCTTAGACGAGAGGTCACCCTCTAGCCCGTTCGGCCGTTCTCCAAGGACGGTAAGTTTGCTCTTCGAGGTGTATGTGATAAGGTGTTTCCTAACACCTTGAAGTGCCTCCTTCCACATCTTCTCGTACACTGGCTCCTGCTTGTTGGTTTGGAGGTACTGCTTGATCAAATACTCGTAGTACGAGTCTCCGCGGCTACCAAGGCGGATATTGTTGCCCCTGAATTCTCCGGTGGTTGGGTGGAGATAGATGGGAACAAGACCATCCTTCGGCGCTTGGTCATCGATGACCTGAATCACCTTCTCAGCCTTGTCCCAGAAATCCTTCTCGCCTGTCAACTTGGCGAGGTACTTGAATTCGAGTTGCAAGGTCGACGCCTCGGCTGTTGATGATGCACCCCCATCCGCGTGGGACTCGATGCCCTTAAACTTGGCCAGGTTGACACTGGCGTACGGGATACCAGACGGTGAGTCGAATGCCGCCATCAACCGATCAGCCAAGTCTTTTGCCTTCTCTAAGTAGAGGTCCTCGCCCGGCTTCCCGGGGTCATCATCGGGTATCGGAGCCATATCCGGATACGTTGTGGACAGGTAATGTGCGGATAACAATCCGCCCATCATACGGATTGTCGTCTCGAACGTGTTTACATCCTGATCTTGATCCCAAGTCAGCGACTTTGATAGCCACTCACGCGCATGCGTGAGCTCCTTGGTCATATTCATCAACATCAGGGTATCCAGTGAGTCAATGATGATCCAGCCCAGGCCCTTAGGCGCCATATGTCGCCCACTCTTCGAGATTGGGTGGAATTCATCGTATCCTGGAAAAAGGGAAGAGTTAGTACGGGTCCAAGACGATCACCAGAAACTCGCACAGGAGACTCACCCCATGCATATCTCTCATAGGCGCCCCAGCTCAGCTCCATTGCCTCAACCACTCGTTTCCTCCTCTCCCCCCAATCGTGTTTCCCCTTCGATTCGCCGGGCATCAACCCCCACTCGCCCAGTTTGCTCTTGGCCGTCTCCCTTGGCTGAGCAAACATGTTGGTCCACCATATCAAACTCAACACCACCAGAACAAAAAGGCCGCAGACTGACTTCCTCCGGAAAATCGAGCGCCTGCCCGAAGGCGAGTACGCGTACGGCTTGTCCTTATACATTGGAAGGGCGGCGCGGTCCGGGCTCAGGAGGTCTCCCATGCTCCTCTGCACGCCACCCAGCACGCCGGGCCCGTTGAGTGCTGAGCGCTTGGACGCTACGCCAGATGACGACCAGACCCTGTCCTCGAATTGTCGTTGTGGATTCGAGAATGACGGCACATTTTTTGGTATCGAAAACGACATGACCACTTCCTCTCGTGAGCGCCGGGTGTCTCGTTCCTTTGTCGATGCGCCTTGGGCGCGCCCCACAGAATGCTTTGCTCCTTCGCCTCAGCAGCCGCTTCTCCTGTTTCTCTTCCTCTGCTCGGATGTTTGTTCGCCGGGGTCGGCGCAAATTCGTTACTCTCGGCGAGTGGCGCAAGGTGAGGGTCGACGAGGGGTGATGCCACGGGGCTTCTTCTCGGTTGTAAACGGCGGGTGGGACGAGCAGCCGGGGCGCTAGTTAAGGCCGCGTTTGAGGCGATGGCAGGGTTACAGGCCACGACGGAGCCAAGATCAATGCTGTTGCGCGGGAAGGATTTCGTTTGTGAGGACGATTGGAACTATGCTTTTCCTTCCTAGGAGACAGCTTGGAATGAGAGCGAGGTTCAAGACGAAAAGCCGCGCCAATACTGCGAACCAAAAAAAGAATAACACAGAAAAAGTCGCCAGGTGGCCCTTATTGCAAAAGCTGCATATGGCAGACAGAAATGCAGCAGCACTGCAGCTTCAAATAGCCGCTCTGTCCGTTATTTAGCGCTCCCGTAGAGTCCGGTATTGTATCCGTATGCGAGGTGGATGCTGCTGCTGGCGGCAGACAGAAAAGGACAGCATCAAAGCATTGGCGTGTATCCGACCCTAACCCTGTTCCTACAAATCTTGGCAAGAGCCGCCCAAATTCGCAGTGATTTGACTCTCAAGTTATATTCTAGCGCGAAACGAATTCAACAACCAACCTGACAAGTGATAGGCATCTCATGCCCATCTTCGGATTCTCTTTTACCTGTTTTCTTGGCCCACTATATGATTTGGCACCCCCAACCTCATCCGCAGATACCGTCCAAGAACCACCAAACCAGGTCAAGGCACAGTGCATGACTCGGTGCCCAAGTCAGTTCTAATCCGAAGCCTCCCGAATACCTCGACGCCTTGACGCGGCTGCAGATACTGGCAGTTACAACGTCGCGACCATGTCGTCAACGTCTGATTTCAAGAACTACCCGTTTTTGACTGGCGAGGAATTTGCCGAGGTCTGCCATCACCTCGACCGTTTATACTGCCAAGCCACGCTCGGTCCCCTGCGAAGGCAGTGGAGGCTTAGGGTGTGTACAGCCCTCAACACCTCTTTCTTTTTGGGTCCTGAATACAACACATACCTTCAGATTGTGCGCCCCCTGGATGGCGAACTAGACGATGGAGACCTCGCTTCCTGCCTGGAGAACTTTTCCTTTGGGGGCGGCGCTGGAGACGATGCTATGGAGATCGAAGGCGACAAAGACATGATGGCCGCTGAAGAAGCTGACGAGGTATGGGTCTGTCCTCAATCTACCTGTGAAGATGATCTCACCAGTACCAAGTCTGTCTTGCCTAGAGGTTCGGTATCGCAGGTGGGCCGTGTCACGTATGAAATACATCTGCACCCGACATATCAGGCGCCATGCCTCTGGTTCAGCCTTCGCGATCTCCCTGTGGATGAGCAGGCTTTCAATATCGACACCGTCTTTCGGCGTCTCGTACCGGACCAGTTCAAGGACGGACTCCGCAGCGCTGGCGCAGTGGGCGGCATCTCTGCTGATGTATGTTTCTTTTTCTTGAACATTTGGCTGTCAAAGCAGTTAACTAGCGACTCTGTATGCCAAGATAGGTCTAGACTAACAAACCATTTTCTTTCGTCCCACGTTCAGCATCACCCGATCACAGGTGTTCCCTCGTTCTTCGTCCACCCCTGCCTTCTCGGCGAATCAATGTCGAAATTCGACTGCTCCAAAGAGACCTACCTCATGGTATGGCTTGGTCTTGTCGGCGGCTGTGTTGGGCTTTGGGTGCCAAAAGAAATGGCTCTCAAACCGTAAGCCCGAGCTGAAGAGCGCTGGCCCTCCTCTGCTGGGGTCCCAATTTCCGTCATAATCCTCGTCGCCTGGAAAAGCATCACTCGTCGTCGCTGTCCTCCTCCATGGCGACGTCTGAGTCACTCTCCTCCTTCTCCTCCTCCTCCTCCTCTTTCTCGTCTCTTGGACGTTTCATGCCGCGGCTGTCAGGCGTCCCGGCATCCGCCATTGCATGATCAACACCGGGTGGCCGTGACGGGAGGCCGTGGGGTGCCGAGGGCGCAGCATTTGTGCCAGCTGTGGAGGCACCGGGAACTGGGGGGGCATTGAAGATGCTCTGCTGGAGGTCGGTGACCTCGACTTGGGCAGCGGAGGTAGGGATCTTGAAGGTGCCATCGAGCTTCGCGATGGCGTTCGACTTCGACTTTGCGTACATGATTTTCTAACTCGGCATTAGCATCGCTGTGATGGCGTCACATAGTACATGTATATAGTAACGCACCATTGGGCGGCCGAAAAATTCGAACCCATCGAGCGACCGCATCGCTTGGGTCGCTGTTTGGATGTCTCGGTATACGATGTGTGCTTGGCCGCGCATCGCCATCGTCTTGAGCGCCACAACATCTAGAACAGGGCCGTATGTAGAGAATATCATGTACAGTGCGGTGCGAAGATCTTCCTTCTGTATCTTTGCCGAGGGAAGATTTGTGACGTAGAGTGTCTGGTTTGGCGGCACCGAGACCACCTTTGCTGGGAGCCCAGCGGGCGGAGGACCACGGGTGGCCATTGTCGCGTTCCTCGGGGCGGTTCGTCCTTCCTGACTTTTTTTTTGCGTACAGTTTGCGATGGTGGATGTGTTGAGGCGCAATGTATCGTCGTTAAGTGCTGAATGGAGTGTCGTTGGTTTAGTCGTCGCGTATTGTTAACAAGGTTGAGGTTCAGTCTCGCAAGAAAAATCGGGACCGCAAGGGTCACTGGTAGCTACGCCGGGGGTGCGTGCAGCGGGAGATCATGGGCGGGGCAGGAATGATGGAGCCCCTCCGCAACGCCTCGTCAGCCCCCTGACCTGCGATCTCCTGTCACCAACACCCACCACCACACTACCTCAACTGAGCGGTAGTAGAGAGCTACTCCTATCGCATCACACGTCAAAATGGCTGCACCCCCCGAGGTCCACCACCTCTTCCACAACCCGATTGCCGACCATTCGTTCTCGGCTGATCGCAAGACACTTGCAATCGCGCGAGACACAACCGTCGAGCTCTACAGCAGGGTTGGCAACACCTTCAAGCTAGTCGATGAGCTGAAGGGCCACGATAAGACGGTAACGAGTGTAGACATTGCGCCGACCTCGGGCCGCATTGTTTCGTGCTCCCAGGGTAAGCTATGGTCGGAGGCGGCATGAGTGATGACCCCACTAGAAAACGATGGAGCTGACCGTCGCCATCCAGACCGCAACGCGCTCGTCTGGGAGCCCTCGCCGCAGGGATACAAGCCGACACTGGTGCTTCTCCGAATCAACAGGGCGGCCACCTTTGTGCGCTGGTCGCCCTCGGAAACCAAGTTTGCTGTCGGCTCTGGAGACAGGCTGATCGCCATCTGCTACTTCGAGGAGGAGAACGACTGGTGGGTCTCGAAGCACCTCAAGAAGCCCATCCGCAGTACCATCACTACTGTAGCTTGGCACCCCAACTCTGTGCTGCTCGCCGCCGGGTCGACGGATGCGCACGCCCGCGTCTTTTCGAGCTTCATCAAAGGTGTCGACGCCCGCCCCGAGCCTGGTGTATGGGGTGAGAGGCTGCCGTTCAACACCGTGTGTGGCGAATACCTGAACAACTCTGCCGGCTGGGTTCACGCTGTTGCATTTTCTCCCAGTGGCGATGCCCTGGCCTACGCCGCTCACGACAGCAGCATCACTGTTGTCTACCCAAGCGGACCGGATCAGCCGCCCAAAGCCGTCATCAGCATCAACACCCAACTTCTGCCCTTTATGAGCCTTATTTGGAACGGAGAGGCCGGAATTATTGCCGCGGGATATGATTGTGAAGCCTTCCGGTTTAAGGGTGGAATTAATGGCTGGCAGCTCAGCGGAACACTTGAGGCAAAAGGGCGGCCGGGCCTGAGCGACACCCGCGAGGACTCTGCCCTCAACATGTTCAGGCAAATGGATCTTAGGGGCAAGACAAAGGATGACACGCAGCTCAAGACGGTTCATCAAAACACTATCACGACTCTTCGCCCGTATGAATCTTCTGGTAGCTCGGTGAGGAAGTTTAGCTGTAAGTTCTTTATTTCACCTGTCTTCCACAAGTATCAGACCAACTGACTCGGAATATAGCATCTGGAGTGGACGGAAGACTTGTCATTTGGAACGCTTAGATATGTTTTAGCAAGCGCTCAACCGGGTATCAATGACATTTCCCTGTCTGAGACATGGGCTTTGAGTGCTCTTCTAGAATATGGTCGTTACAGGACCAGCGTGTTCAGTGTGGCGCCGATTAGCTAACAAGTGTACGAAGGCTTAGGCTAAAAGAAAGGGACCCCTTAGCCAGTGCGAGAATACGTTATTGGAATGGAATCCTCACACAGTCTTATTCTGGGACGGTAAGGCCTTGGCTTATCACATCAGAGGCCTTTTCAGCATATTATGAAGCCCTTTTAAAATGCAGGAAGGCTTGCTAAGAATGCAGAAAGGCCTGTAATAACGAAAGCTATGGGCGGTCTTTTCAGTAACAAGACACTTCTCGCACTAGCGAAGGGGACCCTTCTTTTTGGCTTAAGCCTTCGAAAGGCCTTCAATATCAGTGCTTTCTTGTCCCTCCGCTCTTATAAGTTCGCAGCGCCCATGGCTGACGGTATCGGTACTCCGGGTACCATAGTCAATTTCGGTCCTCACAATTGCTTGACATGAACCCGCGTCCTTCGCCCAGCGACTCTCCTTCGCCCAGCGCGTTCATCTACTCCTCTTGCAGCAAGGGGCCTGTTTCATCGTCAATCATGCCCCAGCAGAGACATGCCGCCCAGATTGAGGAGGAGGAGGATGCTGTCCCCGAACCCCATGATCTAAATGATCCGTTGATAAACCCTATGTTTCCTTCCCTCGCCCCATTAGGACTTTCGTCACAATCCTACCGACGGGAAGCCGCGCCCCTACGTCCAGCCTTCAACAATATCACCAACCCGGTCCATCTTGCTCCCATCGCAACAAGGCCCGTTGAGCTATACACACAAACACCTCCGAACAACGCTTTGGCCAGTCAGCATAATGATCTCGCCGTGGTGCTTGACTCGAGCGGTGGCTGGACACCGGTATACGGTCATATGTCTATGGAGCACTCACCCACAACTCAGGTCTACCAGGCCTCCCCTTCGGTTAACAAGCAAATTGCAGGGGCGTATATTAGCCTTCAGAGTGCACACCAACCTGCTGTCTTCCAAGCGTCACGGCCATGCCCCGAAACGTTAGGGGCGTCTGGTATAACGGAGACAGCTTCATGCCTGCACGAGCCTGGATTTGGCAATGACACACCGAATCAAGACAAGCGTTCTGAATCTGCGTCGTCAGCCAGCTATGCGACCTTCCCATCATACATCGCCCACGAAATTCGGACCATATGTCTTCTCGCGACACAACAATACCTCCGCACCCACGCAGTACATCGCCACCGCCGCACTACTAGCCGCTTCTCGCCTTACCCCCGCCCCCGTCGAAACTACACTCTCACCTCTGTCTGCACACCCAACAACTCACCTCGTCCTGGCCTCGTCCCAGGCAGTAGCTACCACGCCGATGTAGAGCTTCTCCTCCGCAAGCTCACGCGCCCATCCGACCCGCACAGCACCACTCCACACTCGCCATCACTGCACAAGACTCCTGCTCCGGACCACTCTTCTCGAACATGGGATTCTCTGCCGCCCTCATCACCCAGCAACAGCACGAATACGAGTGACACCATCGTCTACGAGACGGAACCCCCCTCCTGCGCCGCCTCGCTGCTGAAAAATACAACCAATATATGTACTCTCCTCTGGCGAACTGCGCAACGTACACGAGATGACGGGCCTGGTGTTGGTGCTGAGCGGCGCGCTGCAGCGCATATGCGGGTGTTGCTTGGGTGGGCGGAGACGATTGCTTTCTTTGAAGGGTATGGCGATGATGATGGAGAGGAGGGGGAGGAAAGCACTGGGGTTGATGGAGGTGAGGTGCTTCAGGCTGCGGAGGGGTTTTGTGAGTTCCTTGGGGACGAGTATGGGGTGAAGAGAATTGGGGAGTTGGTGTGGGGGTGATTATGATGATGGTGTTTCACATGGGCTGCTTGGGGCTTGGAGATGGGGGATCCTGGCTCTGGAGCAAATACTTGTGGTTTTGGTTGGCTTGCTTTGATTATTTGGGTTGTGCTTCCCCGAGGAATGATGGCATTAGGGTGCCTCCATGAGGCATGTCACCAATGTCACCACGGATAGGTGCAGGGGAACTGCCTACGAAGTACGTACTCCACGCTTTGACAGGCGCGCTGTTTCATAGACAAGCTTGGTTTATCCTCCAGCAGCAAAACAGACTAAATTGAGTTGAGTTGTTGTTAGTGATTCATCTTGAGAATGTTTAAGTTGCATCGTAGCCCCAGCCACAACAACAGCATCGACTCTCCTTCTTACAAGGGCGGGTATTCCTCCCAGAAGAAAGGGGGTCCATTGGCACTATGGAAGCGGCTTAAATTTAGGGGTTGAAATTACCAGTTCCGCTGGTACGTGATTGACCCACAATTTGGCTGACAAAGCCCCAGTTGTGAAAACTACGCAGTGAAAATATTCGAATGGTCTGGAACCCCGCTATATCACTGGAGAAATAGAGGGATTAGAAGAGATTAGAAGGGACACGTTACTAGAATATCCCGAGCCTGCTGGCCCCAAAAGCTACAAGGCCAACGGAGGGGCTTTCTGTGTGACCAAGTGGTTGCTCTGCCACCAGAAAAGGTTACAAGTGGCTCTGCTGACAAAGCAATCGAGGGCTTGATGTCATTGACTGCCCCGCCAACAGGCTGCCAACAGGTGGGGTCTCACCGCCCCAATGCAAAGCCAAATCAACACATCACTCTGCGTGCAGATGCAAAATAGCGGGGAAGAGAATGCCGGAACTTGGCTCATATGCTCTACCTAGAGACTGCGCATGCAGCAATAATCAAATCTACCGCCCCGTGCTTGGCCCAGCTACAGTCAAAGAGATATTCTTGACCATCAGCACCCTCGTGAAATCTGAGTAGAAGACGCTGCTTTCCGCTTCCCTGCCCCGATGTCCGAAACCCAACTTTCGGCCCCATCCACATGCCCTCTATCTGGCAGTTAGCGCTGCCTGAATGATGCTTGTCCTTCGTAACGGGCATTATCCTCTTGCACCCCATCTGACACACACGACCAACCTTCGTTGTTCGAGTCGCTCAAAGGTCATCATCGTCATCCTCACCGGGGAGGGGCATGGCGGCGGCCTCGTCCATCTCCTTCCGGTACTGCTCGAGAAGAGCCTCGTCAACCTGGGCGGTAGGGGGGGCGAGCGCTGGCGCGGCGACGAATTCCTTCACAACGAGTCAGTTGCTACAGTTGCCAACAAGCATAGTATTTAAAACATACCAGAGCGGTATTTCCAACAAGCTTGCGAGCGAGCCAAAGGAAGGGCTTCTCGAAGTTATAGTTGGACTTGGCGCTGATATCGTAGTACTGAAGGTTCTTTTTCCGGTGGAAGGTGATAGTCTTTGCCTTCACCTTGCGCTCCTTCACATCGACCTTGTTGCCGCAGAGAACGATGGGGATGTTCTCGCAGACACGGGTGAGGTCACCTAAGATCGCCATTAGTAACGGGATTCGAGTCCCAAGGATTTGGCGAACGTACGATGCCAGTTGGGCACGTTCTTGTATGTGATACGGGAGGTAACATCGAACATGATGATACCGCACTGGCCGTTGATGTAGTAGCCATCACGGAGACCACCGAACTTCTCCTGGCCGGCAGTGTCCCAGACGTCGAACTGAATCTGGCCAAAGTTCTGCGTTGTGTTAGGGCCGCGGGTCGGGCGCTTAGCTTGGCTCGATTAACTTACGGTGGTGAAGCCGAGAGGGTGGACCTCGACACCGAGCGTGGCCATATACTTCTTCTCGAACTCTCCCGTCAAGTGGCGCTTGACGAAGGTGGTCTGCGCGGGGTATCTTCCGATTAGTCTGGGACCCAAGCGATGGGCGCCGCACGCCTCGCAGCTTTGCTTGCTGCGAGAACGATAAGGACGGCCGCCGAGGCGGGGGATGGCGAACTCACCTTTCCGGTACCGCCATCGCCGACGAGGACCAACTTGAAAGTAGGCGTTTCAGCGGCCATGGTGTGGGTGGATTGATTAGGTGTGAAGAGGTGAGGGTAAACACGTCTAGAGGCACAACCCACGTCAGTCAGCGCGAAGTGGGAGGAGGGGTTTTTATGGCTGCGGAGAGGGAGAAAACAGGAGACCGGGCTGGCAGAGCCTCGGAAATGGCTGATGCACGTACCTTCACTAGGGTGAAGAAAACGAGGTGGACTGTCGGGCAGCAAGTGCAGTGGACCTGGGATGCCGAGATGTAGGTTGTTTTCAGGAAGCAGCCCAGCAGTTGTGGTGGTCGAAAAAATCCCCTCCGTTGGGCTTGCGGGGTTATTGTGGCACGTGACCTGTTGCAATGGTTGACGTTGGCCCGCGCAATGAAGAATGTGGAATGCGGGATGGAAGCTTCAAGCGACCGGTGGGCCAGGGGCAAACAAAGCTTCTTAATGTCTACCCGACTTTTATGAGTCCTAGAACAGTACCGGATTGCTGAGCACGCGCACCAGTGAGTGAGTCTTCAAATTCATTTACGTCTAGGAGTGGGTTGGCGCATTGGTTCTCCTCCAGTATGCACGATGGGTCACTCCGCCAGCCTGCTTCGGCTCAGTTGGGGTGGAAGCCTTATTTCCACTGTTCAGGTCACCGTTGACTCGATTTGCATAGGCAGCAACAGCAGCAATGCTCAATTATCGTTATCTGCCCCTGGAAATCCGCCACGCAAAAACTGATTCATAAGCCTACTGGTCTTTGACCTTACAAACCAACCCGGAGGCGGCCTTTTTTAGGTTGTTGGGCTTCCTTTGAGGCTTAGGTTCCACTGGATGTGGCCTAACCTTAACCAGTGAGGCCCAATGTCCAACCATTCATTCCATCCCCCCTCTCAAAACATGTTTGTTGCTTTGTCCGTACCCCTGGATCTCAGAGTGGCAGAATATGACACCCAAGTAGGCCTCTGCCCCCCCAATCACGGCGAGGCACTAGCATGAGCCGGAGCTCTTGGGTTTGTCCTCCGTTGATGCGCAAAGCCTTGACAAGGATATTTTGCTGTGGCCAGGTTAGCTTTGCTTTGGGTCTCGACGCACAAAGGATTCTTACCCCTTCGTTGCCCTGAACACACTCGGCCACCTTTCTCAGATTGTCATGATTGGCATGGTCAACATAACCAAAGTTGCGGATCAAATCTCCTGGCTTCAGCCCCGCTGTTTCTGCTGGACTGTTCTCGACCACGGAGTTCACCTTTGCGAACGGCTGGTCCACTGTCTCGGGTACTGAGTCTACCAGTGTGGAGAGACCCCTATCTTCTGCAACAACTGCGGTCTCTTCGTTGTCCGTCAAGTTCGCAAAATGTTCGTGGAGATGCTTCTCGATCATGTTCATCAACTCCTTGTAGTCATTTCGCAGGTGGATGATGCGGGATCTTGTCGTGCGGACTATATCACCCTCAGTCAGCTCTTTTCTCCGAGTGTTCCAGAGGCATCATCTCCCTACTCTGGGCAACGTCAAGGTCGGATCGAGGGAATCCATCCCGAGTGATGAGGTTCGTGTTCATGTCAACGCCATGCTGCAACATTTTGTCAGCCGGAAAGTTGCGCAACTAGGTAGGGAGTGGGGGAACTGACTGAGTCCAGAACACTCCCAAGCGCCTTCAGCTCGGCCTCTACATTGTCTTTCTTGTGCTGGAGCTCGGTAAACGACAGGTGAGTGACACCGTTTGCGACAGGCCGTGTTGTCGGCCCCGATGGGATAGTTGGGGCATGAAGGTTGCTCATTGTGAATGGTAAATCCTGTGGGAGTCCACTGGGATTACCGTTTTGGGATGTATGCTGTCTTCGGCATATGGCGTGAGACACAGAGGAATGAGGTTTTGGAGATTTCAGCCTGCCGCCAATGACGCGTCCGGCGACATGGACCTTAGGGGGAGCTCTCGGGCAGAGGGGAGCTCTGGAAATGGCGGGGTAGTTTTGCAGCCCCGCCGGCCCCGGCTCGCCAATCAGATCGCTCGGCCTCTCGAACAGGGCTGACCCATTGCGGCGGGAGATGGGGTCCCGCTTGACGTCGAGGGACGAGTTGAGAACTGATACCAAGGGGATTCGCATTGGATGTCTTTGGATGTCTAGCCGTGTTAGCCTTTTACATCTGTTCCTCCCAGCCACTCTAGGTGCAAGGCCACGACGACTTCCGAAGTCGGAAGTTGACTGGGTTTTGCGCTTGCTACTGCGCGCCTTGATTGGATCGACAATGTCTGGTCTCCCAATCTCGACTCGCCGAGCTGCCCGTCGTCCTGGATGCCCGCTGCCCGATTGTGAGCTGGCCGCATCCAATCGGTCCTGGCGGTCCTCGTGGCAGTCGGCATGTGCAGACAGCAGGCATCGCGTCTTGACCGCACCCGGGTGCTCGTTGCCGGCGCCTGCTGGGTCTGTCGCTGATAGCCCTCTCCCAATCTGAGAAGCAGGACCAGCGCAAGACCGTCGTCCCTTCCGCATTGGATCATGTTTATCATGGCCACGGTCCCGCTGGGACCCGATGCGGTCTGCACGGCTCTGGGCAGACACCTGCCGACCTACCGACCTGCCCCATTGACCATTCCTTCTGGTCAGGATTGCATCATGGTAGATGTCTTCACTCTTCTTCTGTCTTCAAGCCCTCCAGTTTTGGTTTCTTGGTCTTCTTGGTCTTCTTGGTCTTTCTTGGTTTCGGGTCGTCTCACACACTCTACTTTGCTGGCATTCTGTTGCTACTTCTGGTGCATCATCATGGTTTGAGCTGGGCTGGCACTTCTCGCCCCTCGCAGTGTTGCCGCAATTGAGCTGCCTGGAATAGCCGTTTAACATCTTTGCTTTCTTGGTCCCCTGTTCCATTATGGCACTCACAGATACCGGATCTATCTCGTCCTGCTCGTTGTCGCGGTCGCTCTCTACTCGTCCTTCCCAACAACCCAGCGGGACCGCGACACCACATCCCCTTATCGACGCCCAAGGACCCCGTCGGCTCGGTGGGGAGGGTGTGCGGATCGGTGGTTCAACCGCTGCCGACATGGAGGGCTTCGAAGTAGACGGCCTCGAGGACTGGGAAACTTTGGATAATAGGCCCGCCGCCGGTCTCGAAGATGCTATAACGCCGAAGCAACACTTAGAAAACACGGAATACTTCGCTCAAGGTTTCCGCCGAGGAGTTATAGGTTGCGACGACCACTCCGTTTCCAGATCGAACAAGCCATTCCATAGATGGATGAAAACCTTACACAAACGAGCCGTCCGCCGCCAGGAGGCATGGGATTACGAAGGGAGCCCTCTCCCATATGCCCTCGACATAGACAGCGGAAGCTCAGTCGCTGGCTCTGGCCATCACAGACACTCTTCATCCGGCTCGTCCTTTAGATTTGTGCGAGCCGTGAGAAGTGCCAGCATGTCGTTCACCAGCGCCAGCGTGTTGACTCGTTCGCGGAGAAACACTCGCCTTTCGTCTCGGGGACACTCAAGAACGGATCGCAGCAGCAGAGCTTCCCTATCTGGACCGCGGCTCTCCGAGGACAGTTTCTGCCTGGATCGGCAAGTGTCGATAGATCCCGCCACCATCGAGCGATCGTTGCAGCGGCGAAGAATCCTCGAGGAGCTTATCAGCACCGAAGAGAGCTACATCGGGGACGTCCGGTTCCTGATGAATGTGCGTGCAGTCTACGCCTCTCCCCCGTTGATTCTAACCAAAACCAGGTTTATGTTACCATACTTGCCTCGCTGCCGACACTGCCGGCTGGCCTACGATCCTCCATCAATCGAAACCTGACCGAGATAGTGGAGCTGCATGAAGAGATGCTTGGTGACTTGCATCGTGCCGTCCCCGACTCTGAATATACCCAGCCGGATATTTCACTTCAGCTACCGCCACCTGGTCCGCTGGTACGCGGTCATCATCGATGGAGGAGTTTGGATGCTGTACCCGAAGATAGGGATGGAGTCTCGTGGCTCAGGAACGTTCCCGGCGTACTCGCTGATCCTCAGACAGCAGCCGAAGTTGCTAAAGTGTTCTCCAAAAAGGTGAGCAGCCTCTGCACATTCGGGCAATGCCAGCTCTGTTAGCCGAAGGCTTGCCGTGCCGCGTGATGTCGAATCTAACGTTCTTTGAAGATGAATCGGTTTTTTATATACGAGGAGTACGGGGCGAAGTACGAATTGATGATCAAAGATGTGGCATCTGCGCATAGGACGATGCCGAAATGGCAGTCATATCAAAAGGGGCTTGAAGTCTTAGCGGCTTCGCTGGGCTCAGCTAACAGCCAAGACGACCACTCGAAGAAAAGCCTCACCATCGGTGATCTTCTTGTCAAGGTGGGCCCTCCTATCGACTGCAAGCACTTTCGATATATTCTGACACAAACTAGCCCATCCAACGAGTTTGCAAATACCCCTTGCTGTTTGCAGAGTTGTTAAAACACACACCGGTCATCGATTGCCCCTATTCGCATATGGAAATCGAAAATACTTTGATTAGACTGCGCGAGGCGACGACTGAGATCAACCGAGCCACCGATGATGTCCGGATCAAGTCCATTTTGGAAAAGACATGGATTCTGCAAGATCGACTGGCGTTCCCCAACCAGGTAAGATAAACACGACAAAGTTTTCGACACTGCTAACAGGCCACAGCAACTCGATGCAGCCTCAAAGAACCGCATCCGGTCGTTTGGCCACCTCCAGCTCTGCGGTGCTTTGCACGTATGCTGGCAGACCAAGGAAGGTGTTAGCGGGCAGTACATGGTTGCTCTCCTCTATCGGGAGTGGCTTTGCCTCGCAACTGCAAGCAGAACCGACCAAATATATACCATACAAGCCTGTGTTTCTTTAGGCAACATCAAATTGGAGGATGTAGATAATGGTCGAGGTATGCATCCCGTGCCCGGAACCGCGGCGGAGCTCTAACGATGGCACAGGGCTTCAATGTCATACGGCGCCGTACTCGTGGAAGCTGGTGTTCATCTGCGATCACCAGCTGTACGAAGTGATCTTGACAGCATGCACCCCGAAGGAAGAGATGGAATGGCGTTCAAGACTTGGCTGCCAACAAGACATCAGTGGGCAGGATCTGATGCAGCCGGCGGCTTTTAGTTTTCTTGCCCTGAATACCAAGTCTCTGGGGACTGTTTTTAGAAAACCAGGTATGACAGAGCTGCATTTTGTAAAGGGGTCGAAGCCGCTGACATTTTGCTCAAGGAACCATTGCCAGGAGGATATCGATACACAGGGCAACTACCGTTGGACCTAAATCACCACTGTGCCAGGTGATCCTGAAAAACACAAGTGTGATGAAAGAGGCCGCTCCGTGTGTTACGACCGGTTCGCAGATCAACAGATCACAATCACTTCTCACAACGACTGCCCGGATCCCGGTACTCGCTCCGTCTCGAGGCGAAAGGGCTCGGCTCGAGGCACTCCTATCTGATGTCTGGACCCGGGATATCCTACCCTTCCCCGGGATAACGGCCCGATCCAGGAGTGAACACCTTGTCCGGGCCTCAGCATCGTCCGTGATGCGGAAGCTCAGCGTCGTGAGCATAGCGAGCAGTTTCAGCAAGCGTTCGGCGAGCCTGGCAAGCCTGCAACAAAAAGCTGGCACTGAGGATGAGACTTCCCAGACCTCTTCCAGTCGGGCCAAGGAATCGAATTCAGCTCTAGGGATGTCGGCAGAGATGCTGGAAGATGCCAGCCGGTCACTGCTGTCGGTAATTCCGGATGAGGTGGAGAGACATAGCCCGTTGCTATGTACGACAGAGCCAGAGTGGGGAACCAGTGGCGCCTTGAGGGTTATACACCGTATTGATAGGACTGAAGTGCGTTCTGAAAGGGATAGCGACGCGCTACGCCCTCACACGCCGGTCTTGTTGCAGACATCAGCGAACAGCTCCCGGCCGGGCAGTGCACACGGCTCAGGTTTTACCAAAGCCTCCATGCGGGGAGAAGAGAAGGAGAACATACGCGCATCGTCGCAGGAGCCGTGTAAAACATCGCCACGGACGCGAAAGTTGTCGAGCCGGTGGACCTCAAGAGTTGGTGTTTTGCATCGGGAGACAGTTGTTCAGAGCATCCGCAACATCTTTCGGTGATGGAAGACAAGTGTACGAAGATTTGGAAAATTATTTGATACCCATTTGCTTACAGCACTCTTACTCCTGCGGAGGCATGTGTCACCTGTTGAATAATGGGGTGGGCTTGTTTTGGACTGTTCACTTGTGGCATTCACAGGAAATACCTTACCAAGGTAGGGGTTGAGTTGCTTTATTACCACGGGCTGCAGAGATAGATACGGGAATGCATAACTTTATGGAAGAAATACCGAGCCCTTGCCTATTCCTATGAGCTATTGAGGGTGAGTTGAGAGCGGGTATCCTGTGCGCCTACCAGCCAGATGAAAGGTTCACACAACACCCGCCGGCTTCGGAATGTATCCATACCTAGGTAACACCGCAGGCTTGGGCACTATAATCACGCCACCTCAGCGGGGACCCTTTGTCTGGGCACGCTGGGCTTGGTTATTTCCAGGTGACGTAGTGAACAAACAAGGCCAACAAGAACAAAGCTCTGTGAGAATTGAATGTGCACTGGAAGCTGCACCAACAGCCAGTTGCTTGAGGCACAAGCATACGCACAATCGACTGATTGGGTATCTTTTGAAAATGAATGGACTGAGTGCCTATTGTCTGCAAATCCAATATTCGCTTGTTTCATTTTACCTAACACTGCGTGACATGATCATTGAGGTTTTTATCCAGGCCAAGGTTGGTGGTCCCTGAGGAGCCATTCAAACAGAGTCGTGAGTGGAGCCTAGACCCCGCGGTGGAGCCAAACACGAGAAGCTCAGCACATCACATCAGTTATGACGTAGCTGTCCAGGTCAGTCAACCATATAAGAGGTGTTGCGGGGAAGGAAGCACAAAGATCATGACAACAATCTGAATTCAACCTTTTAAAACAAACAGTCCATTCTACTAATCCGAAGGTTTATTTCCTTCGACCTGCTACAATACCGGCCGAGTAACCGCCTTCCGACACACTGCAGCGACCTTACACACCACCATCACCCCACCCACCGTTGACTGCTCTCTCAATTGCCGACCGCCGAACGCCCAATCGACACGAGCCCAAACAGGTTCTACCGGACTTGTTCCCAACATCAAACCAGAAATACATCCATCATGACTCGCGGCGAATCCATCATGAAGAAGGTGCACTTCAAGGGAAAGGACGACGATTTCGTCATCTTCCTTGACAGCGCCGAGGACTACCAGAAGTGGCTGAGCGACAAGACCATCCCGTTGGCCCAGGTCGTTTCATCCTTCAAGGTCTTTGTAACTCACAAGTAAGTACATTCCTACCTCTATTTGCGATCTAGACGTCTCAGCAGCTGGCCGGCGAATTTTGGGGGGGGGGGGGGGGGGGGGGGGGGGCCCCCCCCCCCCGTTTTCCGCCCCCCGCCCCCGCCGCCGCCCCCCCGCCCCCCCCCTCGGCCCCCCGCCCCCAGCCACCCCCCCCCCGCCCCCCCCCCC
>Ga0247780_1000586_pt1 | contig 32811 bp, 52 predicted proteins | sample UWRJL079202R5_FD_179927 | JGI IMG/M metagenome (GOLD analysis project Ga0247780, IMG submission 179927) | Plant litter microbial communities from Arlington Agricultural Research Station in Wisconsin, United States - UWRJ-L079-202R-5 | ecosystem: Environmental > Terrestrial > Plant litter >... | reverse complement strand
TTGGATTGGGTCGCTGCATGTCTGCGCCCTTTGCCCCTCACCGCGCAACCCGCGGAAAGAGCTCCCTAAGAGATCCCGGCCCCTCTTCCCCTCCTCTCCCCCTCCCCCTCACACCATCGTGCCTGCCACGCGCACAGCTGCCACTGCCACTGCCGCCGCCCAGGGCGTCGGCCTGCCTTTCCCCCAAGCAGACGTAGCACCCCAAGCACGCAAGCGGCTTCGCCTGGTGCGGCTCCGGACGCCCAGCTCCCCGATCGCACTTTCAACTGCCAGCATCCCGGTCGCAGTCGCAGTCCCGGCCAGGTTAGGCCCTCGACCGAGTCCTTCATAGCGGACTGACCTTATATCCGTCGGCGCATGCAGTCGGCACCGGCGTCTGATTGAGGCATAAGCACTCTCCCGCGCCCGCACCGCACCCCGCGCGCTGGCATCGGCACGAGATCAGTCCCTCGATCTCTTGGCCCTGCCCCGTGCTGCCCTGCCCGAATGGCCTCGCCGACCGTTGGCAGCGGCCCGCCCTTCCAGGCCCGGCAGTTACTATTCCCGCGGCCGTCCGCGTCACAGCGGTCCCCGTTGCGCTCTCACGCCCCCTTCTCGTCGCTCGAGCAGCTCCCAAATGAACTACTGCTGCCCATCGCCGCCGGGCTGGTGCCGTCGGCGCCGCTGACGACGCGCTTCGCCCTGCGGCCCACCGGCACCTGGGAATTGCGTGATGCATCCCACCAGTGGGCCGACTGGCTCGCCGGCCACAACTCGCTCCTCGCCTTCGCCCAGACCTCGCAGCGCATGGCCGCCATCGCCAAGCCGCTGCTCTACCACACCCTCGTCGTCCGCGATGCCGCCGCCCTCGTCACCCTCGCGCTCCGCATGCAGCGCCGCCCCGAGATCCGTCCGTGGATCCGGGAGCTGACCTGTCTCGCAAACATCACCGGCGTCATCACCATCGACGACCTGCATCGCGAGTGGGACAGGCAGAGTGGAGGTACGAGCCCAACAAATGACTCATGTCACCCACGGCCACCGTCGGTTATTAACCAGGCGCCAGTGAAATGGGCGACCTCCCACCACGTCGGCAGCGACAGCACCATCGGCTTGGCGCTGTTGGAGAACATCGTGCTCAGCGCCCCGAATCTGGCAGACCTTCTCATCGCCTTTCCGGACCACGAGCTGCCCAACCCGGAGGTCGACCCGGGGAGTCTGGATCTCCTCGACCCTAGCATCCGGGACACCCTGTTGCGTTATGTCACGTCAGACACGTCGGCAGCAAGCTTGGATGAGATGCCGTTTGCCTCGTACTTTTCCTTCCTCGAGTCAAGCAAGGTGGCCTCGCTACGAATCTACTGCCACAGGGAGGAGCTCGACCGTGAGCTCTCATTCTCACGAATCCTCTCCGACTGCGCTGTCAGAAACCTGGCGGCATTTACGCATCTGAAGACACTAGAGCTGTGTTGCTCGTCGTTCGGAAAATACACCAATGGCGACATGCTCCTACCCCCGCTGCCTCACATCGGGAATCTTCGTCTGTACGGAAGCTACCTGCATGAGCCTAGGCTGGTCGCCATCTGTCTTGCCTGTGTTAACCTCCAGACCCTTCTTGTCCACTTTGAGCGGAGCACGATCGACGAAGACCGCGATTTCTTACCCGAGGGCAAGACTCTCAGCGATGCACTCCTTGGTCTCGCTCCCACACTACGTTCGCTGGAGTTGGTCGCCCTACCTGAAGGGCACTACCTCACACGCGGGCGGGAGCGTCCCCGAAAGCCAGAGAACCACCGTCTCACCTGCATACCCGACCTCACGAAATTAGAAACCCTGACGCTCGACTACCGGGGCGTCTTCGGCACACTGGGGATATTAGAAGAGGACGACGGCGAACGGCTATGCCAGCTTCTCCCGGCCTCACTGCGAGATTTCACCCTAGTTTGCGAGTGGGGGACCGTCAAAGACTGGAAGCAGGGCTACCTTGCCAACCTGGACGTGATGCTGTATGGCGTGGAGTGTCTTTGCACGAACCCCTCACCACGGCTGTCCAGCATATCCCTCGCGATACACTCGTGGCCTGCCAAGAGCCGATTCCATCGGCGCTTCAGCCGCGAGATGGAGGAGGCACGGCGGCGCTGCGCCGGAGCTGGTATTGGCTTCAAGACTTTTGACCTGCTGCCGTGCTACCAAGACGAAGATGATCTCGAGCCTAGCGAAGAAGATGAGTATGACGATAATGAGGGTGAGGATGAGGAATATGAAGGCGCCGTCGATGACGACGACGAGCTTGAGCTGGAGGAAGAGGATGAGGCGTCCGAGTACTACTTCTCAGGCGACGAAGAGTCAGACCCTGAACGTGAGGCACGAAGGCCAAAGACGTTTGAAGCATTTATTGAGCAGCTGCCCGAGGACCATGGACATGGCCTGGATGAGCTGTTCTATGCATACCATGAGGATCGGTGGGATGAGTATCTGTTTTAAGAATGCGAGATACCATGTTTATTTTGATGCCTGATATTTTCTGCTGTTAGGTTGCGGGGGACTTTGCTTTCATCCGACGTGTCGAACGGATGGCGCCGCCTGCTCGTCATGCAGCCCACCCCGGGTCGCAGATGACGAAAGGTTCCATTCGGACTGTCATCGAGTCTTGGCTGCCGAGAAAATCCCCGAGAAACCATCACCTGACCCGACCATCCCGGAAAGAGACATCGCGAATGTGGCCTCCTGTTTGCCCTTCGACTCGCTTACCCACACATCCGATATGGAGGGGTGCCGCATAATCCCCGGCAGTAATGCAGTGGCCTCCCACTGGCCGGGCTAAGCCCGCTGCCTGCAGCATGGACGCGTAGAGGCTCAACCCTCCGAATATACGCCACCGAGGACACAAATGGCGCTGTGTCACTTCGGCTATGTGCATGGTGTGCCTCCTATGCCTCCTGTAAGGGGTGGATGGCGATGCGATGCGGGGAGCGATATTGGAATATGTTACATTTGCCCTCCTTGGGGATCGTGATGGAGGGAAGGGCTACGTCGCCTCATTTCGAGTATGTTCGGTGCGGTGGGGTTCTGCTTGCTGGTGGTTCAATGACACTGCTCCGATTGCTTGAACTACTTGCCGTACGGTATGTACACCAAACAGAGTATCAAATCGTGGAAACGTTAGGGCCGGCTGTCAAGGAGAGGACGAAGACACTCGGAGGCCGGCCACCGATGCCTCCATCGCTGCGGCAATGTAACGATCGATTGCTTGGCTTAGCTTGCCGATGCCCGCCCGCCTGCAGCCATGGGTCGGTAAATGCCGAGGACTGCAAGATGGTGGGCACAGTCTAGACCCCGAGTAGCTCTCCTCCTGCCGATCCCTACCTGACATGGACCAAGGTCGCTGCACCTAGGGTATGGGGCACATCCAAACTCACTCTCGCTTTCTGCCGAGAATTGCACTAGAGTTCCGTCCGGGATGCTTCCAGGGCAGCATATGGGGACTTTCTGCAAATGCCGGGTGCAAGTGAATTCGGGTGGAGCAGAAGGGAGGGCTAGACCCAGCGGGAAGCGAGAAGGCTCTCAACCCAGTGTCGATGGAGAGCAAAGGAATCTTGGTTCGCTGGATATTTCAGTGGCCTGTTCTAGTGGCAATATACAGACCAAGTTACGCAAGCAAGGTCGGGGACTCGTCAATTTGCGTGCGTCAACGCTTTGCAAGCTATGGATGGGGTAATGAGGGAAGGGGAGGATCGCTTCCCCGCAATATGCACCCCGGCTCGATATGGACGACAGGTATAGGCCCGCGGGTAAATATCAACAGCAGCCACTGGAAACAACGATTCTAGGGAGGCGAACTAGTCGACGGTGACCGTGCCGCCCTATCGGACACCGCCCCGGTGACTGCCGACGAGTAGTCGTCCAGTCGGGGCATTTGGCGCGGAGGACCCGCTCCATCAGCACCAAATTATCGTGAGGAAAATATTTTCTTTCTGCGTTTTGCCGGTTTCTGCCCTGCTGATGACGGAGGCGAGCCTGGTGTTAATTAACACGCTGTTATAGCGATGGCGAGCGCCATCCGCCAAGCGGGCTTGCCCATGGGCCAAAAGCTTGCGAATGCTTGTAATCACGTCCCTGTTCTGGCCCTGTCATGCCCCTGGTTGTCTTGTCGCCCCCCTTCACAGCGCTTCCCGCAGCGGCAGTTCGAGGGTCTCTGGGTTTTCCGGTTCCCTCAATAGGGCCCTGGTTTCTGGGAGGGCTCATCTGTTTGATATTGCATGGACTCCGCATCCGTCCCTTGGGCTATTAGCCTCCCTTTCCGATGCTAGTGCCGAGCACAACTTGCTCGGATATGTAGTCTGACCTTCCCGCATTCGCCAACGGAGCCTGGGTCTGGACACATCCACACCACAAGCTTTAGGATACGACTAAGCTCATCTTGGCTTCAACAAGTCCCAAACGGCGGACGCGCCGGTACGAACCTACGGGAGACATACATTCACGATGAGGTCCGACATGGAAAATGGCCTCCGGCCGCTCACACTGCTCGTGGCAGCAGCATCGCTCGTCGCGGTAGCAAGAGGCGCCTACCCCCTTACGACTGACTCCAACTGCGGCTGCTACATGACCAACGCCACACGATCCAACTACTTCGCCCACCACCAGTTCTTCGACTTCCGCTCCCTCACCCAGTATGTCAACGTCACGAAGCCCATCACCAAGTGGGAGGAGAACGAGCGCGCCGAAACCACCAGCCCCTACTTCCGCTCGCGCCAATGGACCGACGCCTGGGCCATCCAAAACTGGAACAACACCAACCTCCTCAAGCTCAACAACACCGACGTCAACGACGCCACCGTCAAAATGGTCAACACCCCCAACAACATCTTCTTCGAGCGCGACTCCAACGGCGGCAACAACGCCAACACCTTCATGACCATGCGCACCATCCGCCACGACGGCTTCCAGTCCTCCTCCGAATTCGAAAGCCGCTCCTCGGGCTACCAATTCCTCTCTATCCGGATGTTCGCGCGCACCAAGGGCGCCCCCGGCGCCATCACCGCCATGTTCACCTACCGCCCGCCACCCACACCGCACAACATGGCCCTGGTGCAGGAAGCCGATCTGGAGATCCGCACACGCGATCCCCCCACCTACGTGCAGTACACCAACCAGCCGTCATGGAATGCCACCTCGGACATCCCCGACGCCACACGCAATGTCTCACTCCCGGGCGGCCGTCGCTGGTCCGACTGGGCGACCTACCGCATGGACTGGACGCCGGGGAGCACCACGTGGTTTGTCAACGGGCAGCTACACAGCACGATCTCATTCCAGGCGCCGCGGGACCCGGCGCAGGTGATGTTCAACTCCTGGAGCGACGGGGGGAGTTGGTCGGGCCCGATGAAGGTCAATGACCAGGCGTCGATGCAGATTCAGTGGATTGAGCTGGTGTACAACAACACCGACCCAGGGAACGTCAAGACAGGGCGGTGTGTGAACGTTTGCAGTATCGATGAGACCACGCGGTTGGGCACCCCGGTGTTGATGACGGGGAATGCAGGCGGTCAGTACCCACCCCCTACCCACTCCTGGCTTTGTTTCGTGGTCTTGGTTCGCCTTCTCTGGTGGAGCGAGGGAAAAAGGGGCATGCTGACTCGCTGAGCAGGGCAAAATCCGTCGACGCCACAGCAACCGAGGCCGTCGAATCCGTCGACACCGCAGCAGCCTGCGCCGGGAGGGTGTACGTCCAAGAAATACGACCAGTGCGCCGGCAAGAGCTGGAATGGGTGCAAGAGCTGTGCGAGCGGCACGACGTGCAAGTTCCAGAACGATTATTACTCGCAGTGCGTGTAGCCCAACGGAAGTTTGGGGCTGGACGGGAGGGGGGGCATGCATGGAGGAGCGAGCGAGACTTTTCGTCTTTTTCAGCGTTGTCCATGTGTTGTTGGTGGGGTGGATTTGCTTCTATCTGTTCTCATGGAAACGGAGTTTGATATCACAAAACTGACCTTCCGAGGCGTGTTGGCTGCGGGAGGCGATATACCCTGAGATTTTGCTTTGGGGACCGCCCTGGAAATACTTTTGGAGCAAAGTAAAGCTGGCGGCCATGGCAAGATGAGCTGCGGGATATGAAAGGAGGTTCGTCATTGCCAAACAGTACATATATGGCTTGTAGGAGTGTGTATATTGGACTACATTGCCTGTACTTCGTAGTGACTGAAAACAAGGTATCGAAAGTCGTTTCCTGCTGGCTTTCTCTAAAATGTCATTTGGTGAAGATGAGCCCTCTAAATTATGTGCTTGCTACGATTGCCAATGGACTAGGCTCTGGGTTCTGGTCTAGTTCAGTGTTGAGCTGAAACTCTTACTCGAAAACGGCACTTTGCGATGGAAGGACCCAGTTCAGAGAACTGTGGCTGGTCTTTTGCATTTGACTTCTGCATGGTGCTTCTCTATCCCCCCCTATTCGCCAGACGGGACAGGCATCAAACAGGCCAAGCCATGTCACAACCTGCACATGCGGTTCAACCCAGGGGCTAATGCACGAAACTCATGGGTCCCCCTGACAGGACTTGGAGATACTCCGACGTGAGCCATTTATCTTCGCAGGGCAACAGTTCACCCCGCACACCCCCAATTTTCTAACGATTCCTCGTAAACAAGCACCGAGCACTAAGACATCGCGGAGTCTAAAAAATGGCGAGCGCTGCTACAACACTCCTCGTGATCAGTCCGGCAGTTTTCCTCCTGTATCTCCTTTCGCTCGCCATTCGCCGATTGATCTTTTCACCACTAGCCAAGTTCCCCGGTCCCCGACTCGCAGCGTTGAGCAACTGGTACGAGTTTTACTACGACGTGAACCTCCAGGGTAAATTTACGGCCCACATCCAACAACTCCATAAGAAATATGGACCCATCGTCCGCATCACACCTACGGAGCTACATATCGACGACCCGGACTACTTTGACACGCTCTACGGCCGGAGCGGACGTCGCGACAAGTCCGCATACTTTGCCGGACGCTTTGGTGGCGCCAGCGACAGCTTTTCCACCATCGACCACGACGTCCACCGGATGAGGCGAAAAGCCATCAGCCCCTTTTTCTCGGGTGCCAAAATCACCGACTTCCAGCCTGTGATCCGCGCTAAGATTGACAAATTCTGCCAAACAATCAGCTCCTACCACTCCGGCAAGGTCATCCCCCTCAGCCGAGCATGGATGGCCCTGACAACCGACATCATCACCGAGTACGCCTTCGCCAAATCCTACAACCAGCTCTCCTCGCCCGACTTCCGCGACACGTTGCACGAAGCCCTTGTCGCAATCTACACCACCGGCCACTTCGCGCTGCATTTCCCCATCGTCTTCCCCATCCTCGACCGGCTCCCGGAGTGGTTTGTCCGCGCCACCCAGCCCGATGTCCTCCCCGTCGTCGGCCTCCGCAAGGACCTCGCCCGCCGGATCCGCGAAATCGCCCAGGGCATCAACAAGTCCCACGCGACAGTCAGCCACCCAACCATCTTCCACGAGCTGCTAGGAAGCGACCTCCCTCCCGCTGAAACAACCGACACCCGCCTCGGCGACGAGGCCCAGCTGATCATTGCCGCGGGACTCATCACCACCTCCTGGGCACTCTCCGTGGCATCCTTCCATCTGATCGACCAGCCCGCCATCACAGCCCGTCTGCGCAAGGAGATCCTGTCCTCGCAATCCCAGTCCCATGCACCAACCTCCCGCTCTCGGCCCCTGGACTGGCACCACCTCCAAACCCTCCCCTACCTAACCGCCATAATTCACGAATCCATCCGTCTCTCGCACGGCATCGTCACGCGCGACCCAAGAATTGCACCCGACACAGAGCTGGAGTACCGCGAGTGGGTTATTCCGAGGGGGACGCCGGTGTCGATGACGACGGTGGATATTTTGATGAACGAGGACATCTTTACGGACCCGACCGTCTTTCGGCCCGAGAGGTGGTTGGAACGGCCGGAGCTGGAGAGGTATTTTGTGCCGTTTGGGAAGGGGTCGAGGCAGTGTTTGGGGATTAAGTGGGTTTCATTGCTGTTCTGTCCTGGTTTGGTTGGTGGCTAACTTGGGTGCAGTCTGGCGATGGCTGAGCTTTACTTGACTATTGCGACGGTCTTTACGCGGTTTGAGTTTGAGCTCTTCGATACGAATGAGTCGGATGTGCGGATGGAACATGCGTATCTGGTGCCGTACCCGAAGTGGGAGTCGAAGGGTATCCGGGTTGTGGTGAAGAAGACTCTCTGAATGGTTGATCCTTCGACGCTGCCCATCTCCTACGCTAGAAGCTACTATGTTGTCAGGGCTAGTAGTGGAATGCGGTTTGTGTTAGAAAAGGTCTTGCGTGTAACTATTTTAAGCAGAATCCTGTTTTTCAGTGCCACACCTGACGTTGGATAGAAAAGGTCTTGTCGTGGGGACTTTGCCTGACAAAAAGCTCACCCCTAGTCTATCTATCACCTTTGGTAGGTCTGTTCGCAGGAACACAGCGAGCCTTTGCATGTCGCTAGGCCTCTGTCAATTCAAATTGCGCGGTGCATGAACCAATACTAGGCGTGTATCGATGGGTAGGGAGCGATGTTGTTTACTAGTTACCTTAGAGGCTTAATTGAGAGGGTTGAGAGAGGTAGTCGAGAACTTCTTTCAGCCGAAATCATGGTTTGTCCGCCACTTTTGGGCAGTTGCCATCTCCCACACCGCGAGATCCCTTAAATCCGAAAACACTTACATTCGTACGGCAGGTTTGTATGGCCGACTGTTAGAGGTCCGAACTGTAGCTAACAGTTCGACTGCGAATTTAACAGGATTGGCGTTAGTGTTCCACTTGGCTAAAGGGATTCCGATTTGTGGAAGATCACCCCGCCCCTCCCATTGCTTGTTTGTTGCCCCGTTCTCCACTTTCTCTCCAACCACTTGCAGGTGCAGGCAGTTGATGCAGTCAAACAACTCCTTTTCGAGTTTCATCGCAGGCCAATTTTGACAAGCTCATTCAACTTCAGTCGAGGAGCACATCACCGGCAGACTCGGGTCGTCATGGGGCTTGGACCACATGTCGGTGGCCCAATGTTGGCCCCGGCGCAGCATTCCTGCCAATCATTTTGTGGTTGGTGAGTTGGATTGGGCTGCAACGCAAGTGTGCCATGCAGAGCTGCAATGCCTGATCGACAATTGCGCACCCCCTTTTTGCATGGCGCTGAGCAGTTCCATCACCTCACCGAGAAAAGCTATGCATGGAAATCACCAATCCAATAACTACGGCGAGATGCACCTGCAGGGACATGTAGCTGCGACACGACACGACGAATGACACGTAGTGAGCAGGAGCGGCGCTGTGCGCGAGCGATGGTGGTTGGACCATTTCTGATTGGCACACTCAACCCCAACAAGAAAGCTTGAGCATAACTAGTTCTTGGTCCCTCAATGACACCGGGCCGTCTTCATAATTAAGACAAATGCAGATAGTGTACAAATATGTGACCCTCCACAGACATAATACACTCCCGCTGCTCAATTGGCACCCCAAGACTCATCGGTGTCTGTTTGTCCCATCGAATCGGTTGTTGGGGAAATCACCGTGACCGCCGAGTTGACCAACTTGGATAACCTCGCGAGCCGTTCGGAAGCATTTTCAGGCTGTGACTGCAAAAGTCGATCTTGTATTGATGAAGTGTCATAAATGTAAGTGTTGAGCATAGAGACAGCTGTGGTGCTGACACTGTCAGTGATGTAAAGTTAGCGCTCGGTTTTGCACAGACAGGGGTGAATGACCGGTTCAGAGAGGGTGTGGGGACCCAACCTTTTGGTGGTGTCGCTGTCAGTGGTTGGGTCCATTGGCACAGTAAATGATCTGTGAGCTTTGGCGATGAATGTCGTTTGACCGTAAGATAAGAGTAGTTTGAGTATCGGAAACCGGAGAATGTCGAAGGAGTTCTTAGATTTCCTCTTTTCATGCCATCATCAGGGAGCCTGCGGGCATAGCGACCTCCCCAATTTATGGCACTCATGATATTGGCCGTTTTGCCATCTAATTACGCGAGGAAACTATTCAAGTTTCAATTGTTCAACGAGGCCCGAACAACAGACACCATTCTCGATGCCTTCATAAACACGTTGCGAGGTGTCCTTTGTCCACTGCGCTGGGAATCACAATCCTGGGAGCCGAATCCCAAGATCGATTTTCCCAGCCAATGTCATCGCGCACCAGCGGGGCTTGGTGAATGCCACCACGCACTAGTGGGGCTTTTTGCAGCATCAACAGCACATTGTTTCAAAAACGTGGCGTTTCCCCCGAGTTCAATTCTGGGATTCTGGGGATTTGGGGAAAGAACGATTAAACCAATCAGATCGGGTGGAACACATGCCCTCGTGCCGTTGGGCACCTTCCCAGAGCCTCACTGCGTCGCTTCTCTCGATAAGAGGTACCTTCTTGGTGCAAGCACCGGCTTTTCTCTCTTCGACATCATCCCACGCACTGTTTTTGCCGCACCTGGCCGTCCAGAACTTCCGAACCCCCATCCGCCCGGGAACATCCCATGTCGCTAAACAACGGCGCGCCCCCGGCGGGATGCATGGGAGAATATCCCGCCCATTGCCCCTTCCCTTCCGGCAGGCCCCAAGACGGCCAAGTTCCACGGCATGACACTTCTTTCCAACATGATCACGCCACCGCCTTTTCACAGCACGATGGTCACGGTACGCACGCCGCGGCGAAGCGAGGAGAAAATGGTGCTGCATCCAAAGCTGTCAACCACTATGATATGACGGGTGCTCATCCCTTTCCGCCGCGCTATAGCAGCCCGTCGCCCGCTAGCACAGCGCCCAGCTTCATTCATTCTTTTGGACCTAGCGGCCCCATCACGCCCAAAAGTTCCATCTCGAGTTTCCAGACAAACCCTGGGCCCTTTAGCTCCCCGGCAATGGACCCCTGCCGTGGCCGGGAAACACCCAGCCCGCAGCTCATTACCTCTAGGGCGCAATCACCGTCCCTCGGGACCCATTTCCGCCCATTGTCCCCGGCTCCTGGCCCGGTCAGGAACATCCGGCCCAACTCTCCTCGCATCCACAGGTCCCAGTCCCCCTTTGCCCCGCCCAGGACGCAGTCCCCAAGGTCCGGCTTCAAGACGCAGCCACCCAGAAGTCGACCCCAAAGTCCAGCAATTGGTAGCAGATCCCAGGCACTGCTAAACGGGTTGATCGGCCAAGCAGCTCGACCTGCCAGCCGAGGTCATGGCCCCGTCCCAGCGAACGTTGACCAAGCTTTCCGCCACCCACTGTGTCAAATGGAACCATGGCCTGTCGGCGGCTACGAGGGTCCCAACACATCTGCAGAGGAGCCTTCCCCACAATATAACAAAGACGGCCAGCTTGGAGTGCTCCAAGCCTACCTCCCGATGGATACGAGCATGCACCTCTATGCCCCCAACGTGTCAGATGAGCATCCCAGGCCGCACGCAGGTTCCACATCGCCGCCCTGCCCGGAAACGACAGCACAGCAAGATGAAGACATGATGTGAGTTGGAGACAGTTCAGCCACTCTTCAGTACATTACTTGGCTGACGATTTTGCAGTACACCCAAAAATTCTCCCGAGAGTCAAGCATCGCCACTCTCGCCAGACTCCGACTCCCAAGACGACAACATGACAGCTTGCCTCAACACCAACGACTCCTCGCCAGCGAGCGACAGCAGTGACAGAACTCAGACCTCGAGAGCAATCAGAGTTCTAAGAGCGCTTTTGTTCGAAGAGTTCGATATCCGTCTTGGAATATCTGAGCCGTCCGAAGACGTTGTTGACGCAGCGACTATGTTGCTAGAGCGCATCTCACTCTCCATCCGAGAAGACCACAGCCGGGGCTTCCTTGTTCCGATTGACTCTGCTACAGGATCGACCGGTACCTCTGGCATATCAACAGCAGCCGTACAACTCGCATCCACAACAGGGAGTAGTAATACCGCTTCTGCAACCAGGAAGCGTGGGGCTACCGGTATGGGGGACGATGATGGCGGGGAGGACTTGCAGGATGACGATGAGGAAGGCGGGGGGGTCTCCATTGGAACCACCAGTCCAGGAACCAGGAAGAAGTCCAAGGTCCAACAGTACCCGTGCCCGTATCGGAAGAGAAACCCGCTCCGATTCAACATTCGAGAGTACGAGTACTGTGCCAAGGCGCCATTCAAGACGTTCTCCGACCTGAAGTAAGCCCTTTTTCCCATCGGCCGTGGACACCCCTATCGGCCCGTAACGTCTAACTCACGGTAGAAAACACCTCAACAAATACCACCGCCAGCATCAGTTGGAATATCGGTGTATCCGATGCAATGAGCCATTCCCAAGTCGTGAGGAGTTGGCACTGCACATGAGACAAGACAGATACAGGATGTGCCAGGCCAGCGAACTAAATCCAACCACAGATGAGACCGTCAGTCCAAGCATGGAGAGGAAATTGCGTAGCAGGGCTGAGCATTTTGATTGGAACACTCTCTGGATAGGCCTGTTCCCCGAAGACAGGCCCGAGAATATTCCGGACCCAGGTGGGCTTAGACCTTCCATGGCAGTTTGACACGAGGGGCTAACAAAACATCAGATTTCGAGCCTCCTGTAGAGCTGTTCGAGGTTCGCCAGGCATTCGAAGCCAGTGTTCCCAGTCTCCAGACCCACATTTTCTCAGTGTTCGACACCACCGGGCTTTCAAGTGCTCTTTCCGCTACCTTCGAACAGAGTCAAGGCATTCCCGGATCCATGCACTTCCAGCCAGCCAGCCCCGAAAACATTGTCAATGAGTTCAAGGAGTTCATTAGCGGGGTTTTCCAGAAAGCTCAGACAAAGGTGTCTACCAGCTTTGTGAACATTCCGAGACAGACCGACCAATCTCCAATTGACCGTCCTCTTCAGTCCCCAAACGACACCCCAAGCCCTCAAGCCAGGCCCAGCTCGAGGCCATCCGCAGTGGGCATAGGAACGCCTTCTTCCATGGCAAGCCCGCGGACCCCTCCAATCACCAGTCCGGCAGCAACCTCCACTCCTCGCCCGATCGCTCCACGAAATCAGGGTTCGTACACACCAAGGAGTGGGAGTGGCGCGTCATCACCAGCTTCGTCATTTCGACAATCTAACAACGCTTACCTCGTTTCTCACATGAACCGTCAACATGCCCTCTCCAAAAGAAGCACCATCATTGAGAGCGCATCTGACCAGAGCAATCAACGGTTGGAGCCTCTGTCTCATCCGCCCACTATGACTTCACGATTTCCCGACGCCCCAGGATCGGTACGCCCTCTTGCGCCTTTCCCATCACCGACACGCACCACCCCGCCTCCGACACCTAACATGTCGCATCTTGTTACCAGCAACCCCAGCATATCCCTGCCGCGTGAGCAGAGTCACCCCTATGCATACACAAATTCGCAACCGCACCAACAGCCGCAGGCTCACAATTATCTACACCCCAACAGTGACAACGGCAACAATGGCTCTGGTGCTGACGTCATAAGTCCCGGATTCTCAGGGGCCAACAACATGCCATTTTCGCCTCCGGACTCAAGGATGAGTTGGTCAGCAGAATACCCCAGCCTGTGCCAAAGCGATATTGACAATTACCTGCGTGATATGGAAGCCAGAAATGCGGAGAATAGCCAGAGCATAGATAGCCTGTTGGAGCCTGGGAAGCAGACGAACTGGACGTCAGGTGGGGCCGGCGGTTCCGGCATGCCAAGGCACGGCGGTTCTGGATTTGGGGGGATGGGAAATCGGTGAACTTCGTGGGGTTAACATGCAGTGAAATGCCCCTTCGTAGTCGTATGATTATAGATACAAACCAATATATCTACCATCATGATACCATTGCGTCACAACATTTGTCTGTCTAACTGTGCGTCGGAGTTAGGCAGGGACGGAAATGCAGAAAATATACATTAAGGTAGATATCTCGCTTGACCATCTGAAAATGAAGAGTGATAACAAGGTCGTCTTGATATTTCATCACGCATCATTCCTCAAGACGCAAAGGCATAGGTACGCACTCGTATATAATCCAATTGTGAGTTGGAGACTTTCATAATACTAAATTTTACGTAGTGATCTTTATCCGCCCGGGTTCATTGATGAAACCCTCAAAACGTTGGCTCCCTTATTTCCACAAGACCGAAGCGACACTAGGGCTTGGTTCAAGAAGCGTAGTCGGGCGTCAAGCGCACCACTGGATTGCCACCTCGTCAAGTGTAGGATACTTGGAGCTGAGGAAAGGCAGTTTGACACTTTGCGATTTTGGCACGACCGGCTGGCCGTGTTAAAGCAGGTATATAATGAAGCTCGACCCCAGTCAATATCGCAATGGTGGTACGACCATCGTCACCCAACCGAGTGGTATACAATTTGGACGGCTGGCTTGGTCATCTTGCTCACAATCATCTTCGGTTTCATCCAGTGTATTCTCGCATCAATTCAGGTTTATATAGCTTGGAAGCAGTGGACAGCTGGAGTAGAATGAATCTATGTGGCACTCCGTACGTCGTCACCTAGACCTGCGCTGTCGGAGGGAGACTACTCATATTACTTATAATCCAATGCCTAGGTTCTCTTCAGCTGGCAGCCCCTTTAAAGACACTTCTACAGCTTATTGTTGTACCCTAAAGTTTCCCTCAGCAATTTCCATGTTCGTGCGTGATCCTGGGCCGCTCCTGAGCTAGGGTGAGCTATGGGTGAGCCTAGCTTGCACAGTCGTGTGGCCCAATTTTGGACCCTCGACTAAAGCTGCCATCCGGCCGCTGGATTTCAGGGGGGCTTAATTGGAGGCTCCCAATAAGTGGAAAATTAGTTATCCGCAGCCTCTTATTGGCCAAGCCTCGATAAGAAACTTCAGCTCCACCGGGCCGTTGGCTCCTTTCGCTTCCTCAGTATCAAAAACCTCACACCGAAAGTGCTGTCACCACCACACCACCATTATGAGCCAATCTTGGAGAGCTGATACTAAGCTCTATCCCATATGCAGCTGCATTACAATTCCCGCGATGGGTGTGGACCAGAATTTTGAGCATGGCTCGGTGCTAGAAATTTTGTGGGCGGCACGAAACGGCTGCCATTTTTGCTGCCTGCTCACCGATGCCCTACGACTAGAGCCTAGTATGGATGACGACTACCACGTGGGCCTTGAGAAGCGGCATACTCAACTTTTCGCCGCCGTCTTCTGTCGCGGGCTACTACAGAGTTCATGCTGCGTTCCCCCGTGCAGTCAAACGATTCCTTCGACGGTAAGCTGCCTCTAATATGATGTTTTTGACTAGAGAACTTAGGGTATTAACCTAGCCGCAGATGTGCGCGGCTTTGAGACGGTCCTTCCGTCATCCGGCTATGGCATGGGAAGCAGGGCAAACTCGCACGAGCTTGCGAGAATGTGTCTGGCACGGTGTATAGGAGAACATGACTGTGGCACGCGCGCAGATGGGTTTTTTCCGACACGAGTCATTGACATAGGGGGAGCAAACGCGGACCGGCTACGACTCTATACGAACACTGCAGCTACGAGTCCTGGGAAGTATGCCGCTCTTTCCTACTGCTGGGGCAAAACTACATTCATCGGAACCACTTCGGCAAACCTCCAAGACCATCAGGCCGGTTTTTCTCTATCGTCCCTACCATGGACTCTTCGCGATGCTGTTCATCTCACCCGAGAACTCGGGCTGCGTTATTGTAGGTGGATGCGTTGTGCATTATGCAGGGGACCGATAGCCAAGCACGCGACGACTGGAGAAGCGAGGTGAATCAAATGGGACGTGTGTATAGCAGTGCTCACATCACCATCTCCGCCGCGGCCGCGAGAGATTCCGACGGCGGCCTCTTCTCTAGAGGCCGATGCCTGTTGCCCTGTCTAGGGAAGTATGGTGTGGTGGCCGTGTACTGGCTCACTAGAGAGCGCAACTTGGGCGGGGAGCCCATCTATAAACGCGCATGGACTGCAGGAGCACCTACTCTCCCCGAGGATCCTCATGTACGCGGGACTCGGCCTAGTCTGGCAATGCGACAAGGAGACAATTGGGAACATGGACAACCAAGCAAGACCCTACAACACGGTACTGCGATACAGACTTCCTTCGCTTCCCGGAATTCCTGATTGGGACAGGTTGGTCGAAAACTACTGCTCCCGAGAACTGACGATACCCAGCGACAAATTTCCAGGAATTGCTGCCCTTGCACGGCAATATCACCAAGCCACTGGCGACCAATATCTTGCAGGACTGTGGCGATCGACTATCCTCGCTGACCTTTTGTGGTACCACGAACCTACATGGTTCTGGTATCCGACGCCGAACTACCACCGTTCCGACAACTACCGCGCGCCTTCGTGGTCGTGGGCATCCATGGATGGAAACGTGCTATCGAGAGCAAATCGGGGCGGTGGTGCCAACTGGCATGCGAGATTTATCGACTGTCAAGTGGCATTGGGAGACCCTGAGAATCCATTCGGCGAAGTTACCTCGGCAAGGCTGCGCATCAGCGGGCCGGTAATCGAGGGTTTATGGGTGAGAATCGGGGACCAGAGGGAGTCACCCACGTATGTTTACGACGATGGCTCATATACGAGGTGTATCAGCATGCTCTTGTTCGATAACCCCACCAGAGAAACCCCAGGGCGGATGGGCAGGGCACGTCCGTTAGTCTGCCTTGTGGTTGGTGGAAAGCCGCAGCAGCAGTATGCCCTTGCGCTTTTTCCGGTGCACGGGACTCGAGACACATATGCCCGTGTTGGCGTGATTCGAATCAATCATGAGGTAGCAGAAGATGGGTTTCCGGAACGACTTGTGAGATCAGTTTAGTTTATTTAATAAGATATAATATTGCGTACTGGTTACTGATGGCCTAGTCTTGAGAGACGGCAAGTCCCTCTCAAGTCGCCGTCACGCAAAGCTACAATGCGTGTCAAACAGCTCCTGCCCGGAGGCGCCGATATCGAGGAGAGTGGCGGGTGCGACAAGACAAGGCTGCTATTTGCGACGGGTTCGCGACACATGGACGTCGTGCAGCTCCTTCTAAGACATAACGCCTCAGTAGGGGAAGCACCACGGGCTGTGTACCCATACATCAAGGGCATACTTCCAATGTCTGACCATGCCGGTGCGTGTCTAGACTCCGAACTCTCGGAGAGCAGGCCGATCTAACGCTGCAGTTATAGGATGACAATCCTCAGCCCCAGAGTCGAGGTGTCTGCACGTCGGATTGCTGATTCTACATGTTATGTTGGCTAATAGAGTCGGTTTCGTCGATCGGGCATTAAGCGGGCTCCAAATGTGCTCTCTCTCTGTTCTGCGACCCTCTATTTGCATTAGTATCTAGGGGTTGGAGAAGAGACTCGGCTAGGCTTGGGCGCCACAACCAGACACGCGTCGGAGCCCTATCTCGGCCGGCAAGCGCGTGATATTGAAAAGGATGGCCTTGTGTAACCTCCATTCGAGTGCGGCTCGGCTCAGCCAGATTTTGGGGGTATTCCAATGCCCCCGCGCCTTCTGTATCCCTTCAAGTCGATCGATTTTGGGCATCTTCGTTGACGTAAGTTTTCGAACCATTTTTGTGTCCACCATCTCGTCGAGAACTCTCGCTCGAAAAGCAATAGCATCCACCGTCGCCACCTCCCCTGCAGTGGTCGACGACACTCCCAGTCTCGCAATTCCCTCCCTGGCGATACCGACCACAGACGTCGAAATGAGTTACACGTCATCCAACGATGATAAAATTGAGCCCCGAATGGAGGGCGGCAATTTGCAAATCTCTGAGCCTGAGCCATACAATGTTTCTCCTTAGCTAACGAGAAATATCGCGTGGCTGTGGAGGAACGTCGCGTTTCTGAGAAGCACCGCTACCAAGAGCAGAAGCGTCGCCACCAATAGAAGAAGCGTTACTGCCAAGGAATAAAGCAACGTCTCGTAGGCAGTGCTGTCTGCATGCAGTATAGGGCTTAGTAAATTTGCAATTCTGGTGGTGTAAAGGGAGATATCTCGATATTCCGCCCTAAGAGTCGCCATAACTTGAGCCTGTGCTCAGGGTAGGCGGCATGAGCAGGACTGAATTCTACCATTGGACGGTTTACCATACTCACGTTATTGATAAGGATCCCTACAAGGCTGTGACAGAAAAGGGTCAAGGATCGCCGTTCTTTTTCCTTATCGGATTCCCCTGTACCCATCGGTCTATCAAGAGCTCTCGCGAACGATCGCTGACTTTGGGACGTGTCCGACGAAAGGTGAAGCGGGCACCATATAACCATACGTCATGACCCTGACGCGATGGACGGGGAGGTGGAAGTGAAACCGGGCCTGCTGTGACTCGCGGGAACGCCGAGGAGGAGAGACTGTGCTGGTTGAGATGAGGCTGAAATGGCCGTGGAAGCTCTTCTTGTTATTCGACCCCGCCTTGGCCAGCAACGCCGAGATGGCCCCCGCGGGCAAGAACCCCTCTTGGTGATTGAACTGGTTAGGGCTTTGTTGATCTCTGGATCTCATGGCTTGCTCGGCGACGGAGGGAGGCAGTTGTGGCGTTGCGGGAACTGGAGCAGCTGTTACCAGAGAATGTAGGAACTCTTTATCACGCTGGCCTTAAAGGGAGCTGGTGGAAGCGGCGTGGGTATGGAGTCGTTCTCGGGGGAGCTCTTGACGGCAGGGCGCCTGGCAGGGCCGGAGCTCGCGCGAATCCTCTTTATCTTAGTGCTCAGCCATTCTGATCAACATCTCAATACAATCTCCAACCTCCACACCACCCCAAAGACTATCACAAGACCTCGTTTTCGATAGGGACCAGTCGGCCAAGCGCCACTCCACAGAATTCCCCTCAGGGAGTGAGGTGGGGTCTTTTGCGAAACCCGCGGCGACTTATAGGACTTACAACATTTTGTGGGTATAGCGAGTCTGACGCTGAATCTCTGATAGCCAGAGAAAGTTATTAAGGCGGAGATTGTGTTCGAGGAGCTCTCGATAGGCGAGACCTTGACAAGCGAGACCTTGGTAGAGGGAATGCGGTCGGCTGCGTTCGCTCGTAGGAAGAGGAAATTTGTGAGATCTGGGAAGGTTAGCAACGTCCTGGGGATTTCGAATGGGGCGTGATTACTCCCAAAGGCGCGATCGTGACTCTTATGGCCTTGCGCGCCGTACAGATAGAAGAAGTGACCGCGATTGCAAAAGCGGCAGAGTGTTGATAGTGATGAGGAAGGCGAAGATTGATAGAGATGGAAGATCGAAGGCTGATCGCGCTTGTGGAGTTATGGAAGGTCGGAGGTTGACCGAGGTTGTGGAATTCTGTGGTATCGAACTGAGCAATTGGAATCTTGGCACACTAAAGGGCGACATGATGGCGACGAGCAACCCTAATGGCTGTGTTTTGACGGGGCAGTCTCAGCAAAAAGACCAGACGAGGCGGAAACTGGACTGGTCTGAGTGGAGAGTCAGAGTGGAGAGTGCCTGTGTGCACAAAAAGGAATCTATCTCTACCGAGCCGAGAGAAACGTTCTCTTCCACAAACATCTCATCGTCCAAACAGCACGATGAACCTCCTCGCACAATTTATACGACGCCCTCGGGCGTCAACCAGAGAGATTCTCGGCGATGAGTACGACAAAGATGCCGAGACAATCCCCCCGCCGCCGGAGCCTGCCGACATCGACAAATACGACAAGGAACGCCCGAAGAAAGGCCTGATTTATGCCGATCGTGCGTATCGTCATGCCTCGCATCTGCAGCCCAGTCATATAATCACTTGTCTTACCATCAGGGTCACTATGGAACAAGAAGCGAAAGGTATTGCCTATTACCGGCCATCTCCTTGGCATCTACAAAGCTACGGTTAAGTCCGCGTTGGCTGAGGAGTGGGCTGATGGCGAAGAGCGCGACATAGTACTTAAGACTATCGTAGGATATGAGAGAGACCTGTCTATAAACCTAAAGCTTTGCCCAGATTCTGATGTCGACGCTTTGGTCATGGCTCGTCTGAGCGAGCTCTGTCAATATTAGTTTGCCGCGTGGTATGGCGACTATGTCGGCAACGCCTGTACCGAATTGAAGGTGAAGGCAAAGGAACACTTTACTACATTCTTTGAGGCAATCACCGGGTGGCGAGTGTACTGGACAGACATTATTGATAACCTGGTATCGGAAAGACCTAAGTGGGAGCGGTATCTCGTTGATGACACGTGACGAAGGAGATGGTTAAAACTTCAATGGCGGAGAGACAGCGTTGTAACGACCTGAAGGCTACCTTAGAAGCTTGGGCCCCCTAACCGATCCCCTCCCCCCATACCGATCATCATCAAACTCACGCGACACAGACACGGCCTCCAATCCCAACAGCCACCACACCACCATTTTGGCTGCAAACACCACAAAAATTGCCATGGGTAAGCTCCAAGAGCAGGACATTTAGTCGGCAATTGATAATACGCGCGGCGGCACAGCAAAATAACGTGGGATACAGCACGCTCTGGGGGCGCCGCTATAACACAACCACCCGTAACAAACGCAAACTACGGCACCGTAAGCTTTCTCCCGCAAAAGAGAGTCTGTCAGAAACACTGCACCCTAGATTGGATGGAAATAATGGGGGTTGCAATTGCTTGATTGTATTGCTTGTTGAGGTTATGGCTGAAAGCCGGAACCTCCTTCTTTATGGTCCAATTTGTAGGATTAAGTATATGGGCTGCCTTCATGAGCCGCCCATCCGTCAGCGACTGAAGCCGCCTGTCAGATGCACAGCTTCTAAGTTAGTCTTGGGGCCGAATTTTGGCCCAGAATATACCAGCACATGCCCTATATACAATACCCCAGCTCGAATTTTAGGATAGTGCATAATATCCCCGGCTCGGGATCTGGGATAGCGCATAATCCAGCACTGATGGGATGTCCCACAGTAGCACCGAATTTTGGCCCAGGATATACCAGTACATGCCCTGGGATGGTACAGGATATACCAGTACATGCCCTGGGATGGTACACAATATCCCAGCGAACTTTGGATGGTACATGACATACTAGCACTGATAAGATAGTACATGGTACCCCAGCCTGAAACTTGGGACAGCACCGATGGGATGTCCCACAGTATACTAATACATAACGGGATGTCTTATAATATACTAGTATATGCCCTAGGACATCACATTTACTATTACGAATTCCGAGCTGAGGTATTATGTACTATCCCAGGATGTGAACTGGTATATTCTGAGCCAAATTCAGGACCGTGGTCCAGAATTTGGGTTGCGAGGGGGGCGCGGTCCCAGTTTTGGGCCACCTGTGTCCCAAAAACTGAGACCTCGCGAAAAGTTGCTATTTGAATCGCAGAGTACTGCCTATTCGTCTAAACCATGTTTGGCGATTTCTCTGATCATTTCCTGAGCAGAGCCTGAGCAAGGCCTGAGTAGTGCCTGGTGCAATGGGGTACAGAGTGTTGCGGATGACTGGGGTTGGTGAGGGCAACTTTAGGGTAAGACAACAGGGTGAGTACAATGAGAATCCATGATGTCTCACATTTGCATCCATGGGAACTAAACTCGGCCACGGACCGCTGAACAATTTTAAATCCTTCAAGCGATGATAGCGCGTTTTGGTAATACAGGGTGGTTTGGGTCTCCGAGAGGCAACGTATTCGGCTCCCGGAGAGAAGGTATGCCCGGGGCGGGGCATGGGCACAGGCACGGGCCGGAAAATCGTGGGCTCGGTGGCGTAATCCAAGGCACGTCGGCTGCAAGACACCCCGGAGTCGTCCGCTCGCCTGACATATTTCGCACACATGCCCATCAACCCACAAACTTTAAAAATTTCCACTGCCGAGTCATGATGGTTGCGTGCTGGTGCACCAACACACGCGGTTTGGTTTGGGTGTGATCCCTTCGCGGTCGCAGAGGAGGTGTGACAGGGTCGCATGCGGACCCGCGATTGGCGCTTGGCGGCGGCGGCGACGCCACGCGCTTCCCCGGAAAGTGCGCTACGGTGGGGGGCCGATGTACCCGGACTCTTTCGGCGCTAGGGCCGTCCCGAAGACAGTCTAGCGGGGTCTTCGGCGCTGGCGGGCGCATTGAAGCCTTGAAACAGACTGACTTTCTCCTCTCCCCGGTCTCGTTCTGGGTGAAAGAAAATCCGATCAAACCCGCCCGACCGCAGTGCGCCGCCCAAATATCGTTTTGTCTCGTGCCAGCGCACAACTTGCTCTCGTCAGTTCTGGTCCGCAGTGACCGACGGCGATCGACCGACGCCCCCCCCCCCCCCCCCCCCAGTGCCCCACGGGGGTTGCCCCTCGCCCCCCCCCCCCCCCCACACGAACGTCGTTACACTGCAACGCGCGACTGCGCCGCGAGCCAGCATGTCGGGAAAAGCCACTGACGAGTCGGCGTCGGCGCCAATCGAGATCCTGCCCGCCTCGCATTGGGCCGCCCAGGTACAATTCTCTCTTTCCAACGCCTAGGCTACGCTGACACTGTCTTTTTTTGGGCGTGCAGACAGCCGAAGATGATGATGCCGATTCGACGCTTGGTTCGACGGGCGGCAGCTCGACGACCTCCCTGAGCGAGAGCATCCTCAACTACCGCGAGCTCTACGGCCGGACGTACCACAGCGAGCGAGGCAATGCGCAATACTGGGCGGCGAATGACCAGAAGCAAAATGAGGCGATGGATATCCTGTGGGTTGATGGTCTCTCGAGGACGCCAAGAGGATGGTGCGTCCTGTGGGGTGTGCAATATCGCTGACGGGAGACAGCCACCACTTGCACATGCTGGTCTTTGACGGGAAGATCTACCAGGCGCCGTTGGACAAGGGGATCAAGGTGGGTTGCTTGTTGGGATGACTGGAAGGACGTTGGCTGACACGTGCGGTAGAGAGCGCTGGATATTGGGACGGGGACCGGGAACTGGGCGTTGTGAGTGGAACATCAGGACGAGAAGACGGGACGGAGCTAACCATTGTTCAGCGACTTCGCCGATGAGTTTCCCGACTGCGAGGTAACCGGCACCGATGTCTCGCCCATCCAGCCAAGCTGGGTGCCTCCCAACCTCAAATTGTACCTCCCCTTTCTCTTTCGTCTCCACTTCCCCCTCCCACTGCCCCCTCCCCGCTAACCTTCAACCACAGCGAAATCGAAGACTGCACCCAGACCTGGTCCTACCCCGACTCTTCCCTCGACTACGTCCACATCCGCTGGCTCGTCGGCTCCATCCCGGACTGGAACGCCCTGTTTGCCGAGGCCTACCGCGTGCTGAAGCCAGGCGGATGGCTCGAGAGCGTCGAGCCTAGCGATCGCATCGAGGGCGCCAGCGGTGGTGTCAAGCCCACGGATGCGCTGGGTCAGTGGCACCAGCTGTTCCGGGCAGGCGGGAAGATCATCGGGCGGGACTTTGACCTGTTTGATCGGGGGACTCAGCAGAAGGCTTTCAAGGAGGTCGGGTTTGAGGAGGTGCAGAGCAAGGATGTGACGGTGAGTGCTACTTGGCCCCATTGGAGCAAGAGTGAAAGAAAAGGGGATAGAGGACAGAGCTTTGCTAATAATAACAGATCCCCCTGAGTGCTTGGGCAGCCGACGTGAAGTGGAAGGAGATCGGTGTCGCCGCGCAGGCGCACTTCACCCACGACACGGAGGGCTTCGTGCTGTTCCTGGCGGCCACGCAGGGCTGGAAGCGCGAGGATGTGCAGACCTACGTCAAACTGCTACATCAGGAGATCAAATCCATCAAGAAGCGCGCGCAGTATGCTGAGCGAGTAGTCTGGGGACGCAAGCCAGGTGCGGCTTGATGTCACTCCGGGAATTGGTTGATGCCAACTGATAGGCCGGGGGGGGGGGATTTTGGTTTATCGTTTGGTTATTTGTTATTCTTGAGCGAGCGTGCCATTGCCGGCGGTTGTCTAATCCAATCTTATCTTCCATCATGTCGTCCTCTCCTCCCGAGTGACCTCCCAGTTGGTGGACACCAGGACTACCGACGCCTTCTTCCCTTCCGTGCGCGAAATCGTCTGTGTCAGCTGTCTCTCCGAGCCTCCATCATTGCTACTCTCCACCTCGTTCTCCTTATCACCATCCTGGTGACAACACGTCAGCTCGGCAACACACCACACAACTCCTTGCAATGCCACTTACCAACTCGATCCAAGCCGTAAACGTCTCTGGCTCCGACTCTCCGACCTTCTTTCGTCCCTTCTGCTTGCTCCCCGAAACCGTCACCCTCCCCTCGACATCGAAACTCCGACTCCCCCCGGTACCACTCTGCGCACTCCCCTTCCCCCTCCACCTCAGATACCACGGCCTCAACATCGGAATACTAATGCATATACCCGCAAGCATCAACTCGACCGTACACAGCATGAACGTCGTCAGCGACGTCCCTGTAAAGTTCCCCAGCATATCAATCACGTAGATCTGCCAGAACCGCACAATCCCAATCACCACGCACGCCAGCCCAATCGCAAAGCACCCCAGCACGGCGATCTTCTCGGCCAGGCGCATCTGCAGCCTCCACACCGTCCACATGGGCAGCACTACGATCAGCACGTCCGTCAGTACGTTCGTCATGATCAGCGCCTTGAGCGTCGAGATCTGGTCGAGACAGTGCCCGATGCGCTGGAGCGTCCATTGCTGCGAGATGGGCGTGCACAGGAAGATGAAGACGAAGGTGAAGGCGAGGCCCCAGGCGAGGACGATGGCGATGGAGAGGTAGATTGCGTAGCGGAGGTGGAGGAGCGAGAAAGCGCGCAGGTAGAAGGTGAGTTGGGAGAGCTTGAGGGCGGCGAGGGACCAGATGTAGACGAGGGTGAAGATGAAGGTTATTTTCATCAGGTGGGGGAGGTTGGTTATTACTGGAGAGGAGGGGGGTTAGTGGCTTGGTTGGGTGGTGGGTGAGGTGAGGTTGGAGCGGAAAAAGGGGAGGCTCACGATCCGGGTAGATGTCGGAGGTGGGATCGAAATCGTGGCCTACGCCGGCGACGAAGACTGCCGCGTTGAAGCCGATCGTGGATCCGGAGAAGAGCTGTCGATGTCAGCATTTCCCACCGGACTCTGGACGATGCCAGGATGGAATGCAACCCACAAACGCGACTACGGCCAGGATATCATCCACGCCGATGCCGACACCCTTCTTCCTGCCCAAGAGCCGCAACCCAACGACAACCCCAAACAGCACCCATAGCAGCGACAGCCCGATGAGCGCATCCCGGGCCGCGCTCGTCATAGGAATGTACTCCCAGTCAGCCATGTCGACGTCAACCTCAACACGCTTTTCGTCGTTGTCGAATCTTCAAACCATCGGAACACAGCCGCAAACCTCCATCCTCAAAGCAAAGGGGGAAAAAGGCAGGGAGCGACGGTGCTTTAACATCAGACCCAGCGGGAGCCCGACGGCTTGGCGTCATCATGAGGTTCTCTGACAAAAAAGCAAAGTGCAAAAAGCACCCAGTCAGGCAAGACCACCATTCACAGCGCGAATCCTCCGCACTCACACACGGGAATCACGCGGATAATGTGGCGTCGCGGACCAGCATCCGGTGCTGACGCTGGTAAATTGGTGGCGGTTGCTGGGGGCTGTGGTTCGTCGTGAGGCGTGGAGGCTGGAATTGGGGGGTTAGAGGCCTGAAGGTGCCCGAGAAGCGCCCGAGACCCGGCGGGTGGCACAGTTTACAGTGAGCTAGGCACGGCCCGGGCGGTTGGCCCGCTTTTGACGTTCCGTCCATTGTGTGGGACTCTCTGGCGGGCAAAAGACCCCCCTGAAAATACGGTGCCGATGATTGTCGGTGGTGGGATTCTGCCCCTTGGAATGACTGTGTTACACAAGCTGCCCCCTGCCCTCTGGGAAAGGGTGTTACATGTATTCCTCCTCAAGCATGTGAGACAAGACCTGCGGCGAATCGCTCGTCATCGCAGCCATCGCACCTTCCTCGTCGAAAGCTCCTGCTTCGGGCGGAGTCCTGTCGAACTCCGGTTTTGAACCTGCAAGAGGCCCACGGCACACGGTGAAAGAAAAGAAAGCTCCACTTTTGTAAGGGTTAGTGGCAAAAAGTGGAAGGGCACGGGTACCCACCGCCAACGGTCCCGAGGCCGATGGATGTGACATCAACGGCCCGCTCCTAGAATTGCAGCGTTGCCTCGGGTGGACACCTGCTGACTAGACCCCGCAACGGCGCAACCATCCGTGCCCCATCCCAGGACCTACCTCGCTCACGTCCCGCGGTGTGCACGTTCGGGCGGTCTTTGCCCGATGCAGCGTCCGCTGGCACTCTGCCAGGGTGCCAGCGGCCGCTAAGCATGCACGCAGCTCGTTGCAGAAGACGATCCAGCACTGGCACCGCTTTATCACCACGAATTGGGACAATTGGAGACCATTCCTGCCAGAGTTTACCACAGGACTTTGGCGCGCGCAGTGGGGTGGGTGGCATCGCGATTCGCCAGGCGACCGGAAAATAAGAAGTAGGCTCGGCAGGGCATAAACCCCCATGCCTTTCGCTTCCTTAGGCCGGGGTTCCCATCCTCCTCCGTCACCCGGGTCTCGCCCAGCATCTGAAATCCGACAGATAACGACACCATGGACTCGGGATCGGCTCAAAGCTTCCTTCTGGACGGCGCCAAGGCCGTCTTCTCGTGGTTTTCGATCCTCACCCTCGCCGGCGTCTGGTTTGCCTATCGCGTCCTTATCGCCCTCTACAACATCTCGCCATTCCACCCGTTGGCTCGCTTCCCCGGACCCAAGATCGCCGCCGCCAGCTACATCTACGAAGGATGGTACGACTGGATCCTCGTCGGCCGATACGGCAACAAGATCCGTGAGATGCACGAGCACTACGGTACTCCCATTTTCCTCCCCATTCTACCACCCTCCCAATTCTAACCCATTCCCAGGCCCCATCGTGCGCATCAACCCCGACGAACTGCACTGCAACGACCCGCTCTTCACCGACGAAATCTACACCAGCAGCCCGACCCGCATCCGCGACAAATGGCAACACCAGCTCAACACCGGCGGCGCCGGCCCCGTCTCGGTCACCGGCTTCTCCACTGTCCCGCACGAACTGCACCGCTTGCGCAAAGGCGCTCTCTCACGCTTCTTCTCGCGGCAGCAGACCCTCAAACTCGAGAGCGAGGTCCTCGATTTTGCGACGATGACGGTGGACAAACTCCTCACCTCCGCGGGCAAGGGCCCATTCGACATCAAGGAGGCGTTTAATTGCTTCACGGCGGATGTCATCAGTCAGTACGCCTTCGGCGAGAGCATGGGCTTCGTTTCCCAAGAGGGATGGGAGCCGAATCTGGCGACGTGGACGAAGAGTTTCTTCAAGAGTGCGTACATGATGCGACACAATGCCCCGGCGAGGAGGATGGCGGATATGCTGCCGATGGTGGCCGACTATCTGGGCGAGGATGTCAAGGCGATTATGCGGCAGATGACGGTGGTTATTCCGGGGTATATTGAGCAGGCGCTGAAGGAGGAGGGGAATTCGAGGGGCAGGGTGTTTGCCGAGGTGGTCAAGGGGAAGATGTTGCCCGAGGAGGAGATGACGATGTATAGGCTGTCTGGGGAGGGGTTTAACTTTTTGTTGGCGGGAACGGAGACTACTGCGGTGAGAGCCATTTCGTGCTTTGCGGGGAGATGGCGGGTTTTGCTGATTCGGGAGGGAGTTGCTGACTGAGACAGGCTTGCCTGACGACGATAACTTTCCATCTCCTCGACCAACCCGCCATCTACAAACGCCTGATGGCTGACTTGCAAGGCCTCACCCCCGCTACTTTGAGGTGGACAGAGCTCGAGCAGCGTCCCTATATGTGGGCACTCATCCAGGAGTCCCTGCGCATGATGCCTGGTGTGTCCCACCGCTCTGCGCGCATTGCCCGCGAGGAGGACCTGTTGTACAAGAGTGAGGACGGCAAGACCGAGTGGGTGATCCCCCGCGGGACACCGATTGGCATGACCTCGGTGATCAACCATTGGGACAAGGGGCTGTTCCCGAATCCGGATGAGTTTAACCCTGATCGGTTCCTCGAGGGGGGGCAGCCAAACCTCAAGCTGTCAAAGTATCTAATTGCCTTTAGCAAGGGGACTCGGAGCTGTATTGGAGAGAAGTAAGTTTGTTTTCTGTGAGCTGTGTTGAGTTGAGCTAACGGGAATAGTTTGGCATACTGCGAGCTGTACATCATGGCTGCGTTGATGGCCATGCGAGTGATTCCGAGGGCGACGCTGTACGAGACGACCATTGAAGATCTCACCTACGACCACGATTTGATTGTGTTGCAGACCAAGAAGGGTTCGATATCTGTGCGTGTCAAGATCGAGTAGTGGCGATAAAATAGGACCACTCAAGCACCGAGTGCTAGTGGGTTGAAATACTAGCCCTCGTCCGATTACTTCTACGTTACCTAGGTCACTAAGCTATTCATGGTCCACAACCACCACCATCTTTCCCTTGGCCTTGCCTTCCTCCATGTAGCGGTGTGCCTCCTGAATCTCGTCAAACCGGAAAACTTTGAACGGCTTGGCATCATACCTGCCATCCGCCACAGCTTTCACGATATCCTTGAGCGGGACATCCGACACCGGGAACTCGGGCGTGCCAAACACAAAACTCCCGAAGAAGCTGAAGTGCACACCGCTTGCCATCTGCAACAGCGGGTTGAAGTCCTTGATAGGATCCAACCCTCCAAGCCACCCAGCAAGACACACCCTCCCATCCCTCTTCACAAGCCTCAGCGACTCCACAATGGTACTATTCCCCACGAGCTCCAATACCCTGTCAAACTTGCCGACCCCCTCCCCCTCCAGCCTCTCCGGCAGCCCCTTCCCCTCCAGCACCGCCTCCGCCGCGCCCAACCCCCTCAACTCCTTAAACTTGCCCCTATCCCTCGTCGTGGCCGTCACCACCGCCCCCGCATCCACCGCAAGATTCAACGCCGCCCGCCCAAACGCCGACGACGCCCCCCTAATCAACAGCCTCTGTCCCCTCTGCACCCCCAGATTCCGGAACAGACACGTCCACGCTGTGCAATAACTCTCCGGCAGCGCCGCAGCCTCCTCCCACGGCAGCGGCAAACCGCCATCCCCATCTCCAAGAACAACCACATTCTCCACCCCAACCGTCGTATACTGCGCATAACTCCCCGGCCTCGTCCTCCCCAGTCCCCCCATCAGCGCCGCCACGGGCGTTCCCACGGGAAATTCACCGCCTGGACAGGCGGCGATGAGACCGACGCATTCGATGCCGGAGATGGGTACGGACTCGGCCCATTCGCCGCGGCGCATGTGCATTTCTGCGTGGTTGATGCCGAAGGCCTGGATTTTAATGAGGGCTTCTCCGGGGGTGGGTGTGGGAAGGGGGATGGTGCGGATTTGGAGGGTAGAGGGGGGGCCGGGGGTGGTGATGAGGATTGCGCGCATTGTTGAGGGGAGGGGCATTCTGATGGGTGGTGGTGGTAGGTGTAGTAGGGGGTTTTAGGTGGGGCGTTCGAGTTGCAGTTCGCAGTTCGAGTTGTGGGAATGTTGGATATGAGGGCATGAGCTGTTGTTGCCAAGGATTTGCTGCTTTCTTATACCTGCGATTCCTTCTCGTTGGTGGTTGTCTTGATGTCCTCGGAGACGTGAACTCCTGCTAGTCGTACAAGTGCGCCCTTTGGTTGTCATGTCTTGATGGGTTGGCCGGAATAGGCAATCTTGATTCCATCCGCTGGGTGATCGACCACGGCCTCATGCAGGTGCTGAATAAGACACTCCCCGACACCCGTCACTCTGCACGCTTGGTGTCTCCATCCATTCAGAGCTACAAGCCATTCTAACGATCTGGATGATTTGTAACACTGCCTGCCGGTGTAAGATTGGCATTGCAACTTTGTTGTTACCTTCTCCAACCCCATGGCAAACGCCGTGGCGATTTTCCCCCATGACGTCGGCGGCATTGAATTCTAGAGATGCATGGGCCGCTTGTACCAATATGTAGCAGGAGAGACCCGATGTTTATCAGCTTGTTAACAGGGGTTCAATTCCGGACCCCACGCTGTAGCATTGAGAGGAGAACATTGACCAAAGCAGCTATCGTCGTAGTCATCTCCTTAGTCTAACCGTCTCATATCTGCTCGTATATCCTTCAATTCAACACCTCTTGTCGACTTGACTGACACACCGCTCGCCCTGACCTCCACACCGTCCTCTTCGTCTCCCTCTTCGTCTCCCTCTTCGTCTCCCTCTTCGTCTCCCTCTTCGTCTCCCTCTTCGTCTCTCTCTTGCCACAAAGGGTGCAAAAGATTAAACAAAAAGAAGGCAAAGAGAAAGCACAAAAAAACCGGGACCGCTCCACCAACAGCCGCCGCCCACCAGAATTGGTTGACATTGAAAATTTCCGGGTTCTTATAAACATCTGGACCTTCAAAGTCCAGATATCCGCTGAATCCCGCTCTGCAAACGCAATCTTTGAGAACGCCGCTGAACTAACCACGGATTAGGTTAGAAAATGTTAGTGTACAGGTGAGAGTATGACGACTTACAGAAGCAAACGTGATGAACACCAAGCAAAGCGTTGCGAGCACGCAAAGCACATGGCCAAGAAAACTCGCCCCGGCACCCTGTCGTCGAAACCAAGCGGACAAATGCAGCAGCCACACCAAAGTGCTGAACAAAGCGTAAAGCAGGTATAACCCCGAGCGACAGCCAATCCCGACAGTAGGAACAGTGCTGGACATCATCACGGCCATGCCGATTTCGATGAGGACTATCATCTCCGACACGACCGCAATGATCCACCATGATCGGGGCGGGCAGAGTGTGTGTTGTAAGAAAAGTTCTTTTGCTTTGCTCGTGATAGTGTTGACGCGGTTGGGATCATCCACACGTGTTTCTTCGATGGAGGAGAGGACTGCGTAGGTGTGGCCGTTGTAGCCAATTTTGCGACCTTGGCCAATGAAGTTTGAAGGGGCGGCATCCTATCCTTTTGGGCGCGTGGCTTGGGCGTTGTTGGTTAGCGAGGGCGGTTGGGTTTGCGTGTTTTGGGCGTTGTTAGTTAGTGAGGGCGGTTGGGTTTGAGGGGGAGTTAATGCTTCAAGTTGGGTTCCAGGTTCCCGAGAATTATGGCCGCTCGATACATCAACCGAGGCATTTGATTCGGGTTGATGCTTCTTTTCCCTTTTAGCCGAGGACTACCATTGGGGGCCTGAGGTTTTTGCTTGATTGGTCTCCCAGCCCTTGATGGCTCGTCCATTCTGCATCCAGCGGCAGAGGAGTGTCCTGACTTTTTTAGTATTCTAGAAAATTTCGCAAGCCGGTGAAGTCTCACTGAGTCCTTTCCGCGCAGTTCGGGTTCCGATTGACGACAGCGAACAAAACCAACAGTGGAAGCCAACTGATGAGGATGCCATAAGCTAAAGAATGCGTCGTGGTCCGATCCCCCAGATCGTTGCTGAACGCCAACGTCACCGACACAACATAGGCGATGAAGAAGAGAAAGATGCTGACAAACGTCGCCCATACACCCCTTCGGCGCGAGAATCTCATTTGTCTTGCTATTGCTCCGAGCATTTCAGTAGTCAGTTCCTCCGCTTTGAGGGTCCGGTCTTGCGGTTTTCTTGTTTTGTCGCCTGCCGTTGGGAGAAGAGGCTTGAGGAGGCCGTAAAGAAATCCATCAAAGAATTTTGTTGTGTCGTCCGGTAGCTCAAACTAGCTGATGCATCTGAGGAGGTAGAATACGTCCTTTCGAAGTAACCCGTGGCTCTCACTAATCTGCTGGTTTTGATCTGTGATAGCTTTATACAACGGTTTATCTGGCTTCGTGACGAACAAGCCTATGGGAAGGAGCTTCGTGACGGAGAGGCCCATGGGAAGGAGCCTCGCAGCGCAGAGGCACATCTTCATTTGGTAGATGTTGAAGAAGGTGGCTGTGAGGGCAGTTTGTGGGGGGCCGAGCCAGTTGTAGAGATGGCCGAGGGTCCTCCTGACTGTAACACATGTCATTCGGAGCCAGGACTGTTTGCGATTCTTTTCGATGTTCTGCGAGTCGTAGGGTAGGACGGCGAGGAGCGCGATGATAGGTATCACCCAGTTTGACACGATGCCCAGTGTCAAGCTGATGTCAGTGAGCCAGTACCAGTTGACGTCCGTCCCGCAGAGAATTTGACAGCCTTGTAGTATGTCAGCGAGTAGCTCAGTCAGGGCTAGCGAGACATAAAAATGCGCACCTTCTGGCGTGACCGTGAGTAGGTCTTCGCGGGGAAAGTTGGGGTTTATGCCCGCCACTGACCCATGGTAAAGGATGCCGGATTCATTTATAGTCTCGTTGTTGATAGGGCCATGAGTCTCAGTTCCGTTCAAGATTCCCACGACGTGAACCTTGCACTTATCGAGGAAGTTATCGCCGAAAGCGCCGGGCAAAAAGAAAGGAGAAATGCAAATATAATGGTCTCCATCAAGGACCAGGGGTTTTCCGGACAAAGGACGAGGCAAAGAGCCGAGTAATGGGGCTGGATCTAGCGAGGACGTGGTGAGTGATGAGTGGTAGACAAATGTAGCAGTTCCCTGCATTAGCGTATGTAACGCCAGCCCCGTCACATTTTGACTAACCCCCAAAAGGGTCTGAGTTCGAGTCCTGCGAGTAGCAATGCTTCACGCCTGTAGGAGATTGAGAATTCGGCCCAGGAAGCGATGTCGCGCGTGAGCTTCCGGGGTACAAAGCACTTATTACACACTACCTCTAGAGAGGGAGAAAAGGGGTAGTGTGACGGGTTGGTAATAAGTGGGAACTAGCAAGATGACTAACGGTTAGTCAACTTGCACATACCTTTTGGTGTAGCGGGCAGTTGTAGCAGTTCCCTGCATTAGCGTATGTAACGCCAGCCCCGTCACAA
>Ga0247780_1000585_pt1 | contig 32845 bp, 7 predicted proteins | sample UWRJL079202R5_FD_179927 | JGI IMG/M metagenome (GOLD analysis project Ga0247780, IMG submission 179927) | Plant litter microbial communities from Arlington Agricultural Research Station in Wisconsin, United States - UWRJ-L079-202R-5 | ecosystem: Environmental > Terrestrial > Plant litter >... | reverse complement strand
GACGTTCAAAAGCCTATTACTTTACCTTTTGCTTTAAAGTCACAACAATTAAATGGAAAGTATTAATTATTGAAGAAAATAAAATTGCTGTAACTAAATTAAAAAAGAACTATTACGACGTACACCCAACACAGGCCTCGAAAGGACTGGCGCAGGTTAAGACAAAACGTATAGCAGGACGCCAAAAGCTGAAGGGTGTTCCGAAGACGGCTTATTAAGCTAGCACTCTTAGACGGGGGGTTCAATGTTACTGTAAGTCGCTGTCACTATAATGCACAGAGGTGAGTCTAAACAATAAGACATAAATGAATAATTAAATACTAGCGTAAGGAACTAGGAGTCCCTCACGTCTATCATGGTTATAATAATAACTATCTACACTAATTAGTTAAAAGATACCTTGTACCTTGCTTATAGTATTGTAAGTGCTCGTAGCGTAAGCACTCTGCTCCTTGTGAGCGTTCTGCTCGCGGGATTCCTCCTGCTCGCAGTATAAGCACTTGGCATACTGCGAGCACCTTTCTATTAGTCGTAGGGGCTTTAGGTCTTTACACCCCTGGCCCAGTGCGCAGTACCGTGTGTACTGTTCCCCTGCACTGTTCTTCCTGTGGGGGATTCTTCAGGCCGCGCCGGCCTAAATAACGTCCTGCAAGGTCGTTATAAGAACATAGTAAGTATAATGAATTAGAATAATATAAATATAGTAATAATCATAATAGAGAATAAGAAAATAAAATGTAATACAATAAAATAAAATAAAATACACTTACTTACTCTATTATATTAAAGCCTCTTGTTCCTTTAATAAATCGATTGGTAGTAAGGTTTTTGTAATTTAAATCAGCTGAAAGATGTAAGCTGCGGAAGTTAACATTAAGTTAGTGATATTTTGACTTAAAAAACGCCGTGGATTATAGAGTGGTTAAGGCCTAGCTAGAAAGATAGTTAATATTCTAGCTTCTAGAACCAGAAATATTATCACTGTTATATAGTGGAATATTATTCTCTAAAATTATTAAAAGGTGTTTTAAAGAGTATAAGATCGTTAAGATCATAATAAGTTAAAGAGTAGATTTCTTTATATATAATTATTTAACTGCTAATAATAATAGAACAAAATAACGTAAATGGACAAATCCCTAAATCTTATTTTAAAAGAAAGACAGGAAGGTTTCAGAACGTTAGGGCAGTAGTTCTTTATAGACGAGGGCTTCGTTTGTAACGATTTAATATTTTCGACTCTAAAATAATAGAATAAAAGACTATAAATAAGTAATTAAAGCGTTAATTATATTATTAAAGCATAAAGGCTTTAGAATAACGATTAAAGGTGTAATTCAATTATTAAAGCGTAAAGGCTATAAGAGAGCAATTAAAGCTTTAATAAACCTTACTTAGTCTATTTTAAACTCTCTAACTTCCATTCACTTAGCCGCATGTAGAAAATCTAGCTAAACAGGCCATTTTCTACTAGAATTATCACAGGATTTAAAATAATCTAGAAAACTAAGCCGTCGAAATTTGGCAAATATTGCAGTGTGGAAGAAACATAACTAAATAACGAGCCAGCTCTTTGCTTTAGGGGTAAAAGGGAGGAATACAGTGGTTTAGTAACGAGTTTCCTATATATAAATCCTTTTTTTAACCTTTATAGCTTTATAATCAGCCATAATAACTAATGATAAGCCTTAAGGCTTAGAAAGACTCGTGTGAAAGTGTTGTAGTTAAAAGGAAAAATGTGAAGAAGTAGTAAGCTTTTTATAATCTTATAAATATTTGGATTATAACTCTCTAAAGAGTTAAAATATGGAATTAAAGGGATCTAGTATGTCTAATTTTTAATATTACAAATCTGTTATCTTAACCTTGTTTTAAACCACTTAGGGATTTTACCCTGTAAATATATTGTTTTTAAAACTGTTTAAGTCTTTTCATCTCCATAGTTTTTTATCTTGCAAATTCAGCATTTAACTACTTTTTAAACTTTTTTTCATAAATACTTTCCATTTTTATACCAGTTAAATATATAGAAATATATATATATATATTAATTAAATAATTTACTTCATAATAATAATCATATTATTCTTTACAGGAGTTGGTTTTACCTAGTAGTCAGGCTGATTTTTACATATTATTATATTATTTCTTTTAGTATTATTTTCATTATTATTTAATTACTGATAGTAATAATAATGGTAGTAATAACTAACGTAATCCACAGGGTTTCCGGCCACCTAGGCTTTCCGGCCACCTATTTGGGGTTAGCTCCAGCCACCAAATACGCCTTCCTCCACACTACAAACCACACCAATTATTCCGCCAAACTGCTGCAAATGCCTCTGTTCAAACAAACAGCCTTTAAATAATCGATTCGCGTGTAGATAGAATGAATCCAAATAGTTAATAGTAATCCACACAAGGGCAGTAGTAAAGCGGTCTAGTACCTCCTAAAGTACCTCTTAAGCTTTCACTACCTTATCTAATACCTTCTAGGGGTCTAGAGGTATAAGCCCTACCCCCCTCTAAGCATTAGCGATATTATAACGTATCTCCCCCTTAGCTTTTTAATAGATTTGAAGGAACTGAAGGTTGGTAATACGCTGTGCTCTGAACAGTGCCCCTTTACTAACTAGGGCCCTGTATCGCTTTGTTAATGGGCTGAAGACTCCTACATTTAGGGGCTGGAGTAAGTGTGTAGAGTGAGGAGGAAGGTAAAGAGTTACAATCTTAAGTCTTTACAGTATTAGATAAAGTTAAAGGAGATATAACTTAAGTAACTGTTAAGGATAAGGAGCCGGTATTCTCCACATGTACGGCCTTAAGTATACTTATTAAAGTGATACAGTTAATTTAGAGCGATGGCTTAGTCGGTCTAACCGTTTAGAAAGGGTCGAATAGTAAAGGAGGGATTAATAGTATTGTTAACTTAGTTATGTTAGATCTTAATACCCTTAAAGATAACGAACGTTAGTAAGAGGAAGCTGTTTATAGAGATAGCCTTTATAATAGAGACTTACTTACAATTACTTAGCTGGTTTAAGAATGACTCTGCTTCCTTATACGGAACGATAACTGTAAAGGCATCGCTAACCCCTTTTATACAGCCTTTCTTATTTATATTATAAGTATCGTTATTAGTAATTAAGTATAGGAGCTTTTAAGTGTTATAAAGGTCGAACTAATACTTTAAGGTCTTCTGATTTACGGCATTACGGTAAGCTTAATCTAGCGTGCGTGAGTGGTGGGTATGTAGTTTAGGGTGACGGTGTAGGAAGTTGTAATACCAGTTACGTCTAATAGGCGCCATATCCCCCTTTTTAACAAGTAGTTCCGTGGCTAACTAGTTAATAACCTTAACAGTTATTAGCTAACCTTAGGTATTAAGCTAGTAAATAGTGTTAATAATAAACTCCTCCTCTTATATAATTAACTGCTATAGGTGTTGTTTTAAGGCCTGTAACGGTGGTTTCCTATAACACCTGTCTATTAAAGTACTCTTATAAACGTTATACAGCTTCGTAGCTTGCCGGAGGCTTAGCCTATTGTTATTAACTGCTGCTAAGGCGTTCTGGAGTCGGTCTTCTTTCGTGGGGTTATAAGGGCGGCTTTTAGGCGCTGCTGGAGCCTTCCCTTTTCGATACTTAGGGGGCTTAGTAACGTACTGGGTAAAGGAGGTCACTGCTGGGCTGCTTGGAGGGGGGGTAGGGTGCTGTATGGTGTTTATCTTTGGTTTGTGGGCTGTGTAAGTGGGTGGGGTGTCTTAGAACTGGATCGATTCCGAAAGTCGTGATTCTTGATGAAATTAAGCGATTCAAACGTGGTAAAATTAGTACCGTTTAATTACTCTAATGATAGCGATTCAGAATCAGGAAGAAGAGAAGGAATCGCTAAAGGTTTGGTGTTGTTGTTTTAGTTCTGTTGCCAGGTTGTTCTTTTCTTTTTCCTTGAAGCCACACTGGAAATGAAAGTGGGGATGCTATGCCGCATGCGGCCGGAGAGCCAGGGTGACCGGAAACCCTGTGGATTACGTTACATATTACCCCTAATTCTCCTTCTTCCAGCTCTTTTTATATTTATTACCCCCCTTTAATTATATAATTTATTAAATATACTAAAGAATCCTCTTAATCTATATTTAAATCTACTATAACGTTAAATCTTTCCAGTAACGTTCCTATACTTTAATTAGCTCCTTGTAGCTTTTTAAGGCTCCTTTCTTAGTTATATATCTCTTTATCTACAGCTAATCTACCATAATTGGGTTTAAATTAGATGAATTACCTGGTTAAAGAAGTTGTCTAAGCTAGTGAAGATTAAAGATTTTATTTCAAATATAATAACTGTGTTTTAAAGCTCTACCCTTTTGAATAATCGTCTTAAGGCGATCCTTTTCACATTCCTTTGTAAAAGGAAAAAGTTTAATAAATTAGATTTTCATTTAATCTTAATATTAATTAATCCCACCTTTAGACTACTTTTAGATCCTTAAGCTAATCTTTTATTCTTTTATTATTTTTTTTATTACAGTTTTCAGAAAAATAACCGTTATATTCTAGTTTCAAGCTCCTATTTCCTTTAGAAACTAACTTAAACTTTTCACTTATCCTCTTAATATATTTTTCACTTTGAGTTAAAGGAATAAATAAATTCACATTAGAAGGCTGAATTCTTACGCTATAAAACCCCAAAAACCGTTTGGATAACGGATTTGGAATCAGTAACCTAAACTGCCTTACGTAGTGATGGTGCACCGATCGCGCACCGAAGGCGCGGCTAGCGATGGTGCTGAACCCTCTTTTAAGGGCGAAAACGTCCATCCGAACTGACGAGGAAATTTTCAGCAGAAAAGTGGGTTAAGCGAGCTACAGCGCTTGCAGTATGCTTGCGGACCGATTGTGAAGGGGAAGTAGAAGAATAACTAGGAGGAAAATCTTTATAAAAACTTTTAAGATGTTATGATAGGTAGGGGAGCTGAAGAGCGTACGTTCGGAGCGATCCTTGAAGCCGCGAGGGCTTACTTTAAAGCTGTCTTTAGGACAGAGCAGATGTGTAAATACGTCGCGAGTGCTCTGAAAACGCCTGTTAATCTAATTATTATTATTAGCAGTATTACTAACATGAGCATTTAGAAGATCTTTGAAAAAGTAACGAAAATTGAACAAGTGGTTAATTGGAAGATTAGACTTAACGAAGCCTGCACTTATATAAGGGCGCTTCAATTAGGAAATATAATTACTTTAACCTTAAACGCGACCTGTACGTATTATGTACTTAAGAAAGCCTTTAGGAAGCTTACAATTATAAATATAAACCTGGAGAATAATACCCCTATAGAGATTATATAGGGATATAAAGTGAAGTTCTGTAAGAAGATATTACGTTACTTATTATATTATATGTAAGAGTATTATATATAAATAGTATAAAGGTTAGCGAACGAGAAGTAACGTACTTAATAAAACTGAAGTTAGAATAATATAAGTTTAATATACGTTAACTGTAATGGTAACTACTTAACTTTTTATAAGGATTACTGTGTAGTGAAGGAGCACTGTAAGTGCGTTAGAGCGATCTTCCTTAATAGAGTTATAACGTATGAAAAACTATATAAGGAAAGGAACGAGTAGAACTTGAACTTTACCGTTATTATTAAGTGTAAGTGCACTGTAGTTAACTAATTTACAGTTACGTAAGGATACGGAAACTAAATAGTTAATAAGAGAAGATAAATCTTACAGGCTAAGGTAAGGAGACTTAATCTCTTAAAGAAAGTAAGAATACTTAACAGTAATAATATTACGTAATATACGAAGTTACTAAGCCTTAACGGCGCTTTAAAGACTATACTGACTTTACTTAAACAGCGGCTTGTAAGAGCCTTAGTAAGATTAACAGTAACTATTAATAAAGTTTAATAACTTGTATAATTAATTACATTATTACTTATAGGCAGCCCTTTATAAAACAGTTAATGAAGTTAAAAGTACTGTATTGGAATATTGATATTAAGGATATAAGACTTAATAAGGTGTTAGAAATATAAAGTAATTACGACTTAATAATAATATAAGGACTACTTTAGAGTTAGTTTACTAGCACTTTAAGATGTAGAAGAGGAGGGAAATTTAATATAATTTACTATAGTGGGAGGGTAGCGTTATATATTAGTAAACGGTTTATTAACGTAATGTAGATTATAGACTTTAGTTTAGATTAGGCGTTAGTAACGTTTATTTACGGAGAGGAAGCTATTACGGTTTACTTAATTTATATATTAAGTAAGAAACTGGATAATTAGGTTATCTCCTTAACTGAAATTAGGGCGAAAGTGACTTAAGGGAGAGTAATTATAATAAGCGACTTTAACGTATATAACCTAGTATAGGATAAGGAGGGATGTAGGAGCCCTGAGGTTAAGCCGTTAGTAAAGTTAGTGGAAGACTAGGACTTAACGTTAAGGACCCCTTTTAGGGAACTAATACGATTTAGATATAGAAATAGAGAAAGAGACATTATAATCAACTATATATTAGCGTTCTGTACGCTAAGTGTTAACTACCTGCGTGTGGAGAGTATGGTTAGGTTGGATTACGTACTGTAAGCAGTTAAGATTAATGTTATACTGGTAAAATAAAAAGAAAGAGAGGAAGGTTACAGTTATAAAATGATGAACACTGTAATAGCTGCAGTAATAGTAAAACACTTTATAATATTAGCTAATATAAATAATATTTATAAACTGGAAGAAGCTTTTAGAGTACTGATAGAGGAGCTTTTACGTATTATAGATATTATAATACTTAAAAAGAAACTAAATATAAGGATTACAGTGTTATAGTAAGACGACAAAATAAAAAGAGCTGTAAAAGACGTAAGGAGAGTGGAAAGGATGTAGAGAACGTAACGCTCTCGTACTGTAAAAAAGGAGCTAAGGAAGGCTGAGAGGTATAGAGATAAGGTGATTAGTAAGGTGTAAACGAGGTACTGTTAAGGCTCCCTTAATAAGACAGTAACTAATAAAGACTTAAAATTAATGTAGAATATTAAACGTTAAGCTAGATTATGCAGTTATTAACCTCTTAAACTATTAATTATTCTAACACTGTAAGTTACGAAAGACATTACACTTCACAGATTTTAAATAGCTATTACTCATATTAAGAAGATAAAAGAACTTAGCAAACGCTTATTCTCTGCATTAGAAATAAGCCTCTCGAAACTTAAAGACCTTAACTAGAGAGTAGGCTCCTTCTTAGAGACTATATTAATGGACTGGAAGGTAAAGGACTTAGACGTGAAAGAGGTTATTTAAAGAGTAAGCACTTTAAAAGTATTAGGATTAAATGGGATCTTTAATAGCTTTTAAAAGGCCTGTAATAAGGATGGAAGACTATTAGCTATCTTAGTAAAGATTATATAAGTAAGTTTCGACTTTAGCTATTACTTAAAATGTTAGTATACTATATACGTTATAATATTGTTAAAAATTAGGGAAATCGATTAATAATAAGAAATATACTAAAGTATACTGCTTTATAACCTTACTAGACGTAATAAGGAAGGTCGTTAAAGCTATCCTGACAGAAAGGATCTTTACTGTAGTGGAAACAGCTTATGTACTTCCTAACTTCTAATTTAGATTTAGAAAGAAAAGAGCAACAGATATAGCTATTTAAGTTATTATTAACAGCGTTTACACGGTATAGTTACGTAAAGCCTGCACTTTATTACTGTAGTTAGACATTACTAGAGCATTTAATAAAGTAGATTAAAATTAGCTGTTTACTATACTAAGAGACTTAAGGTTTAAAAGAAAACTTATCCTTTAGCTAATTAACTCTATATATAAGAGAATAGCTTAATTACTGTTTAATAACAGGCTGTTAGCGCTGTAAGACATTACTTAAAGGATCCCTTAAGGATTCAGTTAGGTTTTTAAGAGTCTAGCTTAATAAAAAGCTTAACTAGAAAGCTTATTAAAAGAGGATTATTAGAAAAATGAAAACTTAAACCCTTATATTAACCTAACTTATAAGGAAAACGTAAGGAGTGTAGGCTGTCTGCATTTAAGAAATTTATATTAAAGTTATTAAAAGTGTCGTTACTTACGGAGTAAATATATAACATATATTAATAAAGTTAGGAGGACTAGTAAAAGGGATAATTAAAAAGTTAAAAACTACTTAAATATAGTGCTTATAGATTATACTTAGTGTATATAAGGTAACTTTAATAAAGAACTTAAAGTTGAAAGCTTAAATCTCACTACTGAATATTTACTTAAACTAATAAATAGTAAAAGTTAAGTAGTAGTTTAAACGTATAAGGATTGTAAAGCTTTTACGTAACATTAATAAAAATATAGTTAAATAAGTGAAATAAAGATAAGGTGTAACAGTATATACCCTTTTAACGAATAACGGTTTAACGAAAACTGTATAAGTAAACGATTAGCTAAAGCTTATACTAAGAAGAGTGGAAAACTTAAACTAAGAGAAGTGGATAGACTGTAACCCTGATATCTTTACTTTTCATAACTGGAAGGAAAGATGATGAAAAAAGAGGTATAAGGCACTTATATACTGTAATTACATTGTTACCGTAACGGATATATACGATATTGATAAAAGTAAAATACTACTTAAACTTTATTAAGAACTTATAAAGGCTTAGAGCTTTATCTTTACGTAAGTTAAAATAGAGAAGATTAGCTTAAATGCTTTCTTTTATTAGAGAAAGGTCCTTAAGGTGGTATTACCCTAATACTAATATAGTATTGCTTTAGAAACAGCGGTATATATAATCTTAAGGTATTTAGAGTATAATAAGAGTAGATTATATAACATTTAACTTTATAACCAGTAAGACTTAAAAGTAAAGCTTTTACACTTAGTAAGCGTAATAATTATTATTAACTGGATTATAGAAATTAAAAGGCTAGAAAAATACAGCTTAGTTAAGATACTTAACGATAACGGGAGAGGCTTAAACAGACCGTTATTAGACTGCACTAACTTTAATAATATATAAGGTACGAAAAAGAAAAAGATATTAAGACGTTAGCTTAGATTTTAAGGTAGTACAGTAAAGACTTAACCTAAATGATAAGATAACGAATAATATTAAGGGATAACTATATAATTAAAAACCTAAACTATAAATATACTATAAACGTACTGTAAACACATTATAAATAACCCTTACATTATTGTACACCAATTGAACGCAGTTACTATTACTAACTTAAAGACTGTTAGGAAAAGGACAGTTTTAATCGTATATATTATTAATAATAACTTATAATAACAGTTAGGAACGAACGAACTGCAGATAAACTGTAATTAACGTGTATTTACGTCTTAACTAGCTTATTACTAAGTAATTTAGCTTTTTAGACTAATAAGACCGTTAAGTATAGTTAAACGACGTTAGATAAAGTCTAAGTGCGTCTTAAGACGCTAAGCTTAAATAAGCAGAGTAATATCGACTTATAAAGTACCTGTAGGAATAGTAGGTAAAGGTACGTAAGTAGCTTAAGCTAGCGTTACGGGATTGTTATTAGGATTACTGTAAATTGTAACAGATAAACTTAAGTTAAAGGTAGTGGAAGGGACGCTTTAACTGCGGTCCGAACGCTCGGTAGCTTATTATTTAGCTATCTTAACATTAAAGTGGAGAGATAGTTAGACTTACTAGACTGTATCGAACTGATCGATTAGCTATCGTACTGTTAGTAATCTGTATGCGATTTAACGGAAGAAATTACTTATATCTTAGTAAGCTAAAGCGGTAGTTAGCTTATAAGATATATAGATTACTATAATAGTAACATAATACTTCAAGGTATAGGTAAATCTTAGACTTTAGACAGTTTAGTAGATAGCAAATAGAGTGTAAATAATATAAGAACTTACTATACGAAAATAATTACTATAACTGTCACTATATTTCTAGTAATAAGTTAAGTCTATAAGTATAGAGAGGTAATTATAAGGCACGTAAGGCTTGAAGCTTAAGAGGAGGAAGTTAGTGGTTAAAGGAAGAAAAGTTTTAGAGGAAAGCTGGAGAGGAAGGAAGAATTTATAAAGGTTAGAGAGTAGAGCTGTAAGAACCGTGAAGGTTAGCTAACTTTAATAAAAAGGTTAGATAGAAGTAAGTTATAAAGCTATTAAAGGAGGTAAATTTACAGCATAAAAAACTCAAGGGATGAAAAAGTCTTAAACAGTTTTAAAAGGTAGAAGGGAAGCCCCTTTGGTCCAGGGTAGCTCCCTTGGGTTCAACCGGGACCGAGGCGCTAACGGCTCGGGGGTAACTCGGTAATATCCTCCTCTTAAGCTTTAAGCGTTATATGCCTTATAATCGCTTACCTTACCTAACTTGTATTAACTTGTTAAATAACTGTACTTATATAAAGTCCCCCTTAGATTATTATAAGTATTATCCTGTTTGGAGTACGTGACTGATCTTTCTGTTTACAAAGTGCTTACTAACTGATTATAGATTTAGCTTATTACTAGAAATACAGTGATAGTTATAATAACTATCTTTATATGGTAAGTTCTTATATCGCTTATGCTCCGTTTACTGTTTGTTAAACTGTTCAAGGTCTAAACTTCACTTATACCTTAAAGTATTATGTTGCCATTATAGTAATTTGTATATCTTGTAAGCTAACTACCACTTTAACTTATTAAGATATAAGTAATTTCTTCTAGTATATTATATATAGGTTACTAATAGTGTAATAGGTAATTCATCAGTTCGATATAATCTAGTAAGTCTAACTGTCTCTCCGCCTAAATATAAGAATAGTTAAGTAATAGGCTGTGAAGCGTTTAAGCTGTAATGCAGTGTCCCTCTGACTTTCTTAAGCTTAGGTTTATCTGTTACGATTTGTAGCAGTTCTAGTAACTGTCTTGTAACACTAGCTTAGGCTGTTTAAGTGCCTTTACCTATTACATCTATAGGCAGTTCGCAGGCCGATATTACTTTACCTGTTTCCAGGGTTGGTAAACTGACTATTAGTCATTAGTCTTAGTCTTAGTCAATCATTAGTCAGTCAGTCATAGTCACGAAATCTAGTAACTAATTTAGTCTTAATCAACAAGGTGACTGACTAAAGTGACTAAAATTTTTAAGAAATTTCTATTTATTTATTTACTATTATAAAATATATAATAAAATATATTTAATATTTAGTCATAATAGTATATTATAAATAATAGTTAACATTATAGTAATAATGTTACTTATCTACATAAGCTAACTAGTTTAGTTTAAGATTATAATATGATAGAATCTTCTAGATGGAATTATTAAGGTGGCAAATTCTAGAATTTTCTAAAAAAAATGATTAAAGTGGCAAATCTAGAACCTTCTAGACTATAGTTACTAAAGTGGCAACTTATAGAATCATCTAGATTATAATTACTAAACCTAATAAATAATCAAATTCTATAAGGTTCTATTACTAATAGAGTTTACCACATCCACGTAACACTATTAATTGTTAATATAAGCACTATTACCACTTAAACCTCTATATAATAAACGTTATAGAACAGATTTTAATTTCAAAACAAAACGTTTAACAAACAGTAATATAACCAATTCAGCTACAATAACCATTCTACCTCCCCCACTCTCCACTATCACTATAAGCCATTATTACAATGTCTTCTTTCTTTGAATCTAATAATAAGCCTTCAGCTTCTCAAATCCAACCTCTTTCCGGCCAGTCATCTATTGTTTCAACTAGTAATAATATCACTACTTCAGCTCCCCAACCTGATTTTTTGGCTTCTCCGTTTAATAAGCCAGATTTCAAATTAGGAGCCAGTTCAACTTCAAAGATTTACGTTATAAAGCACAGCCTATTCACCAGAACTTTATTACCAATTAATGTAACGAAAGAAAGGCAAATACAGCTACAATGTACAACGTAAGTATTATTATAATTTCTTATTATCATCTCTTTTAACTTTTCTATTATTATTATAATGAATTATTAAAACGAATTTACAGTTGCTTGTGGAAAGCGAAAGATACTGTAAAAGGCTTTCAGGGATCGAATTACGCACGATATTATAAGTTAAAACACCCTACGGTTGCGTTTAACGAAGATTCAGAGAGTTTAAGGTAAAGAAGTAAGTTACATTAAATTTCATTATTATTATTGCTATTATTATTCTAATATTAATTTAGGAACTGAAGTTACTACGCATTCAAGCTCTGATTTCTTTCGGCCAAATCTAGCAAAACGCTCTCGCAGTAATATAATTACGGATTTTAACGAAGAAGAAGGCTTACTGAAGGTTTTAACTTTTATTATTGAGAATAACATCTCGTTTAACGCCTTGAATTCCGATTCATTTTAAGACTTAATTAAGTATTATAATAAGTATGTTTTTATTTAAATAATTTTATTTAGAAAATTTACTAATAATACCTTCTAGTGCAGCACCTACTATTAATCGATATAAGATGAAATCTATTCTTGATTCCACTTTTGATCGTTTTTTCTCAATTTTTAACACTGAATTGAAAGTAAATATTGAATCGTTAGGTTCATTTTGCTTAATATTTGATATTTGGACTTTAACGGCCCAGATAAGCTATTTGGGCCTTATTATTAACTATATCGATAAAGACTTTAAATTAGTCTATAAATTACTTCGTAAATTTATTGTTTATTGTTATTATATGTAATAACTAACTAACTGTAATTTCTAGCCTTTGAAGATTTAAACGAAAATTATACTGGGCTTTATATCTACGACGAGTTCGTAAATGCTATCCAGCCATACCCTGTAATTACACCTGTAAAAATTCTATCGTAAGTCCATTCCTATTATTTTACATCTTGAAAATAATAACTATTATACTAATATTAAATTATTATAAAACAGTATTACTCGGGACAATGCACCCAATAATAATACGTTTTTAACAACGTTTAAAGATTTCCATCCAGAATTCAGATACGATATCCGGTGCTTAACCCACAATTTAAACCTTGTAGCAGGTGATATGTTGAGAGAATACACTTTAACACCCAAAATTGACAAACGAATTCTTCGATTTATTAATCTAAAGCTTTTGAATTTAAATGATTGAAATGAAGAGGTTGAAGAAGAGGAATTTAATACATTAGAATTTACTAGTATGTAATTCCTTTTTTAATTTGGTTTATTCTTTATCATTATTATTTTTTTAATTTATTAATTTTCTTTAATAGCCATTACTTTAAGAATCAGAAGAATTGCTATAATGGTTAAATATATAACTGAAGTAAAGATACTATTCCGTGAAGGCATTACAAAAGCTAAAGAAGAGGAAATGCTTCCAGTAACCTTTAAAAAGCGTGTTATACTAATAGGTAGGTTTATTTCTTATTATTAAATTTTCTAAATAATAATTAGTTACTAATTAACTATTTTATTAGATACCCCTACTAGGTGGAACATTACCTACTTTATGATTAAAACGGCTTTAGAAGTTAAAGAGCCGTTAACTTACGTTTTTAGAAATACTGTAAATAAGGAGTATAAAAAAAATATTCCTTACATAAGTAGAGTGGATCACCCTTAAGCAACTAGAAAGGTTGTTTGTAGTACTTGTTCAGCCTATTGTAAGGTTACAGAGCGAGTATTATATCAATATCAACAGGGCTTTACTATTTGTTTATTCAATCTATAACAAATTAGAAGCCCTAATTAGTGAATTCACTATTTCGGCTCAACACCAGCCTCAACTGGTGTGTATTTGTTCACTTTTTATTACTATTATTAGGATAATTTACTAATTTATTAATAGGCCGAGTGGTATAAAGCATTTATTAATGCTATAAAAGCTGGAATTACTAAGCTGAAAAAGTACTATCCACGAAAACTTATACAAGAACGGCTTAAACAGCTCCAACCACATGTATTTGCTGTATTTCTGGATCCACGATATAAAACTACACAATTTCGAAGTGGTGGAATTCTGCACTTTACAGAAAGAACAGAATATGAGGTGTGTAGGCTTATAAAAGAAAAATACCAACTGTAAGTTTAGTTTGTATTACTTTATTATTGTATTATTATATTAATACTAATAATTCTTAAGCGTTTAAGAAGAAATGAACATAAATAACGCTAATTCTCCATCTGAAAATATTTACGACGAGTCTAACGATGACGATGAATTCTATGTTCAGCCTGACGAAGAAGAGGAGTATAAAGCTTATTTACGTGAGCCTGTGGCTAACAAAAAGGTATTTATTTCATTTAATATTATTACTATTATTAAAAATATTATTATACTAATGACTTTTACTAGGTTAACCCCTTAGAATACTGGAAATCAGCTGCTTATAAATTTCCAGTATTAAGTCTTATGGCTAGGCGATATTTAGCCATTCCAGCTACTTCAGCCCTAGTAGAGCGTGTGTTTTCTATTGGAGGAAATATTGTTACTGAAAGCCGGAATCGGTTGGATCCTGAAACTGTTAAAAAAACAGTATTATTAAAGAGTTGGAAAATAAAAGAATTAAAAGAGTTGGAAGATAATTTTCAGAGCTCTGCAATAATAGAAGAAGAGGATGAATAAGTTAATTGAGTTAATGACTCATTAGTTACTAGCTTAGGTATCTGTTATATAAATTAGGTTTTCATAACTTATTATAAATTTAAACATCTTTTGATTATTTCTAAGATACATTTATTATAAATACTATTATAGTAAAATTTATTTAAGAACTCCACTTTTATTATACTGACTAAATGACTGACTAAGACTGACTAAGACTAAATTTAGTCAGTCTTAGTCAAGGCAGTGACTGACTAATGCCAAGATTAGTCAGTCACTAAATTAGTCAGTCAGTCTTAGTCACGGCACTGACTGACTAATGACTGACTAATTACCAACCCTGCCTGTTTCAGTTTAACGTCTTAAGACGTGTTTAAAATTTATTTCGTGTTATCTAACTATACTTAGCGGTTTTTTTACTCTAGAAGGCTAGATTATTTAATAATGGGTTAGTTAAAACATAAGTATATGTTAATTACAGTCTGTTTACAGTTTATCTGTCATTATAAGCTGTTATTAATAACTCTTGGGATCGGAATCGTTCTCCTCCTAACAGTCTTTAAGTTAGTAATAGTAACTGTGTTTAATTAGTATATAATGATATAGGGGTTATTTACAGTGTGTTTATAGTACGTTTACAGTATAATTTTAGTTTAAGTTTTCGATTATATAGTTATCCTTTTATATTATTCGCTGTTTTCTCTTTCAGATTACATTTTTACTATATTGCTTTAAAATCTAAGTTAATATTTTACTATCTTCTTGTTTTTTATACCTTCTATATTATTAGGGTTAGTATAGTTTAGTAACGGTTTTTTTAAGCCTCTCCTGTTATTATTAAGTATCTTAATTAAGCTGTATTTTTGTAACTTTTTAATTTCTATAATCTAGTTAATAATAATCGTTACGTTTACTAAGTATAAGAGCTTTACTCTTAAGTCTTAGTAGTTGTGGAGCTAAATTTTATATATGCTACTTTTATTATACTCTAAGTACCTTGAGATTATATATACTGCTGCTTCTAAGGTAATACCACATTAGTACTAAGGTATCATTACCTTAAGAACCTTTCTTTAATAAAGGAGAACGTTTAAGTTAATCTTCTTTATTTTGACTTATATAAAGATAAAGCTTTAAGCTTTTGTAAGTTTTTAGTAAAGTTAGAGTAATATCTTCCTCTTATTAAGGTTATATATACCTATTACAGTAGCGATGTAACTATAGCGTGTAAGCGCTGAATACCTTTTTTTTCGTTATCTTTCCTTCTAGTTATAAAAAGTAAAGATATTAAAATTACAGTTTGTCTACATTTCTTAATCTAGATTTGCTGTTTTTCTTAGTATAAGCCTTAGCTAGTTCTCTACTTACTTAGTTTTCGTTAGACTATTATTTACTAAAGGGGCATATATAGTTATACTTGATCTTTATTTAACTTATATAGTTATCTTCTTATTAATATTACGTAAAAGCTCCACAATCTCTATGTATTCGAGACGTTACTTAACTTTTACTATTTATTAGTTTAGGTAGATATTAAGTAATAGGACTTAAGTTTCTGCCTTTAAGTTCCTTACTGGAGTCGGTTTATTATGACGACCCTGCAGGCCGTCACTTGCGCTAAAGCGGGCCGACGGATCCCCTGCAGAAGGAACAGTACAGGAGGACAGTACGCACGGTACTACACACTAAGCCAGGGGTGTAAAGACTCAAAGCCCCTACAACCAATCAGTGTTTGCTCAGTCTTAATAAGTATACTTACCTACTGAGCATCTTCAAGGTCGCTAAGCAGGAAGTGCTCAGCAACGGAATGCTCAATCCCCTCCTACCAAGCAAAACCCTACTGAGCAAAGTACGAAGTGCCTCTTAGGTAACTAGTATAGATAGTCATCATCGTGACCATGATGGCAGTGAGGGACTCTTAGTTCCTCACGCTAGTATTCAATTGTTCATTTGTGTCCTACTGTTCAGACTCACCTCTGTGCACTATAGTGACAACGACATACAGTGACATTAAACCCCCGTTTAAGAGTGCTAGCTTAATAAGCCGTCTTCAGAACGCCCCTTACCTGTTAGTGTCCTGCCATACGTTCTGTCTTAACCCGCGCCAGTCCTCTCGAGGCCTATGTCGGGTACAGGTTGTAATACGATATTAACGTCTCAGTTCTAAACGCCGTTTATTAAATTCCCAGACACCTCCCTCCCACTAACATGTCAACCATTGGAAAAGGTAAGGAGATTAAGGAAGCGTAAGCCTAGCCTCGGCTCCCTACTATTAACAAGTTAGCCGCACGCCTTAAAGACTTAAACCTTAACCAGCAGGGACTAGTTAAAGAACTTAACAAAGCCTTCCCAGGAGACATTAAAAGCCACATTAGTCTTATTAAGAAACTCTAGGCTTAACTTAACACTGTTAAGCTAGAGAATAACGACCTTAAAGGCTTACAGAAGAAATAAGTAAAGCTCCCCCCCTATCACGCTTTAAGGAAGACTTTACACAGTTAGAGTCGTAAATAGCCTAACTTTAAAGTTACGTCACCTATTATAATAAGCAGTTCTTTAAAGAAGAAGGAAAGGTCAGGTTTACTAGAGCCCTATTAGACAGAGTAGCCACTTACTAGTATAAACCCCATGTAAAGATAATTAACAACCTCTCTGTAGATAAAGCTTAAAAGGAGGCCCTTAAGACTTAAGCTCTCTTTAATAACTTTAACGTGTTTATCGACCAGCTCTAGACTGAGTTTAGAGAACTAGACGCTCTTAGGCAGGCTAAGTAACGCCTTATAGCTTTAAGGTAAACGTCCTTAATCCTTAAGTTCTCTACCCGCTTTAAATTAAAAGCAGTAAAGATTAAGCTTAGTTAAGAGGCCCTTATAATGCTATTCTGGAGTGGCCTAAAGGAGCACGTTACTGGAGACCTTTACTAAGAAGACCGACCGGATTATCTTCAAAAGCTAATCAAAATGGCCATTAAAGCTAATAACTGGTATTATAATCACCATTATCGGAAGAACTTCTAAAAGGAACAGACCCCCCACCAGTTAAGTAAGCTTAAGAAGGGGAACTAGTTAACTACGATAGGTTACCACCCTAGGCTGATAGATATTAGTATAGTAAACTGTTAAAACCGACTTAACCATAATAAACCTTAATGGTAATAATAGTAAAAGCAGTCTAAAGACCTGTCTCAGGTCTAGTGTTTTAACTGTGATAAGAAAAGCCATATAGTATAATAGTGCCCGTTATTAAAGTAAATCGGTTAGAAACCCATTTTAGAGGGAGGAAAGCACGTTAAGTTTAACTTAAGAGACATTTACGTTAGGATAGCAGGTAATGAAGAAAACTGCACTTAGATGGATAAGTGTAAGTTGGGAGATAAGGAAGAGAAGGAGGAAGAACCCTAGGACATGGTATACCCAGTCCTTAAAGGTGCTAAGTCAGCCACAAAGGTGCAGGTCGCTACAGACTAACTTTAAGGTGGAAATCCAGAACCATTAAAAGTACAGGTTATAGAAGACCGACTTTAGGAAGAGATGTTTTAGTTAGCTGTTATAAGCCTTAAAAGCCTTACCCTGTAAGCTTAGGAACTAAGGAAGTTTAAGAAGGACCTTGACTTAGACCTTACTAAAATGGTAAAGGGAGTTAAAGAACTAGCTCTCTAGGCCACTTAAGTAGTGAAATAAGCTTTAGAAGATAAAAGAGAACAGATTAAAAGTGTTAAATTAAAGAAGTGGAAGTTCTTCTTAACAGTACCCCCTAAGACTTTTAAACACTTTAAACATGTTAAGTAGATTAGCACCCTTACCTCTTTAAAAGAAGGACAGCTTAGATAGTTACCTTATATTAAAGCTGGTGTATTACAGACTGGTACCTTAAGAGTCCCTTAAGAAGGCATAAAGTAAGTATACTAACGGAGGGTCTAAAAGCTGAAGGAGAAACACTAAGAGTTAATAGACGAAATAAAAGACCTATAAGTCGAAGGCCTTACTGTAACGTTTAAGGATAAAGTAGTAGAAATTGGGTTGTAACTCCATAATAAAGTTCACTTTACTAACCAGCTTAAATATTAACTTATTAAAGAAGGCCACTTTATAGAAGAACAAGTTAAGTTACTGTTACTTAAGTTTTAGGAAGAGGTTTAAGAGAAGTAACAGACCTAGAGGTAAGTGGAAGAAGAGAAAAAATAAGGTGCCACTCCTCCTGTTTTATACTTTATAACCACAGCACCCATAATTAACGTTAACCACCCTAGATATAGGGACGTACTGTAGATTAACTGTGTATATAATAATTACACCCTTAATTAATATAATAGATTTAAGGCCCTTTATAATCACTTTTTAAGTGTATAGAAACAGGATTACGCCGTTATTAGAGTGGAGTTAGAACCAGCCTATTACTAGGTCTCTTACTCCCTAATAAGATAATCTAATAATAAGTAAAAGGTTACTGTAATTAACTAAGCTCCCACTATGTGCTGGTAAAGAAGGGTACTTAATAACTGCCTAGTTATAACGTGCTTACTACACCTTAACAGAAAGGCTAGAGAATAGTAGAAGTGGGAGGATTACTAGTGGATTTAAGAGTAAAAAGACATTATTACGATCCAGTCCCACAAAGCGTACTATTAACTTATTAAAGACTTTAGAAACATTACACCGTTTAAAGTTAACTGGACACTAAGGTGTGAAAACTTAAGAAAGGTTAATCGCTAGGTTTATTAAAGCTACCTGATTTTCTAAAAGGAAGTAGGAAAAGGTTACAGGCCCTTTAAAAGGGCTGGAAACCAGTAGTTTGCTAATTAGTAAAAACCCTAAGAAGAAGGAGAGGCACTTAAAGGTTAGGCTGGATAAGACCTTAAAGGTAAATAGTTATTATAACTTAGATGTTAAAGGAATATAAGCATTATTCCGTTAGTGTCGACTTAACAGACGGAAGAGGGAGGCCGTTCAGGGCAAAAGCAGTGATTAATAACGGGAGTGCTTCTAACTTAGTACACCCTTCACTAATTAAATAAAGGAGACTCTTTAATAAAGAGTATAAAGAGGTTATTCCCATTTAAAATGGAGAAGGAGGCTTATACCAGTATAATAATAGTAAAGTTACCTATTACTTACTACTCCTAATTAAAATGGATAGGGATAAATAATAAGTGGACTTTAACGTTACACTAATTGTAGGGTATAATATAATCCTAAGTTTACCTTAGCTAGAAAAGTATAACCTTGTAATTAACTAAAAGAGTGGCCACCTTGCCTTTAATAAGTCCCCTAGCTGTAATCACCGTTTAAAGGAAGCTAAGAAGGCATTAAACCGCTCTAGAGACGCATAAAGCACTTAAAAGCATGTTAAACCCTTAAAACTAAGCACGGTTTAAGTTAGGTTTATTAAAATAGTTAAAAGACTAGAGAGTCTATTATATTACCTAAATAATAATTTAAAAGGTGGAAAGAAGTAAAAAAACTAATCTACAGATAAGTAAGGAAATTAACTTATTTAAGGTACCTGTGGAATACAGGAAGTTTACCCTATTTTAAAAAAAGATACTATAACTATTAGATTATAAATTATAAGACTATAAAGTTAAACTAAAACTAGGAGCGAAGCTCCGCAGCTTCCAGCCCTACTATTTAAACCCTTAGCAGGTTAAGGCTTTAAGGGAGTATATTAATAAAAACCTAAAGAATAGGTTTATTATAGAGTCCTAATCTCCAGCAGGGTACCTGGTACTGTTTGTCTTAAGGAAGGGAGACGGTAAGTTATATATAGTTATTAATTACTAAATATTAAATAAAGATATAATTAAAAACCGTTACTTATTATTACTTATTATAGAAATGTAAGAACGGATTATTAAAGTAAATTAATTCTTTAACTTTAATTTTCCTATAAGGTTTAACCACGTTAGAATAAAGGAAGAAGATAAGTATAAGACGGCCTTTTAGACTTATAACGGGCATTATTAGTACTATGTCATGCTAATGGGATTAATAAACGCCCCTATAACTTTCCAAGGCCTTATTAACAGCGTTCTCTATCCCTTCCTTAATAAGTTTATCTTTATATATTTAAATAACGTTCTAATTTATTCTAAAACTTTAAAAGAATATTAAAAGTACATATAATAGGTTTTAACAGCTTTTAAGAAAGCGAAGCTAATAATAAACTTAGAAAAGAGCTATTTCCACATTTAAGAACTAAACTATTTAAGGTTTAAAGTAACCCCTAGAAAGCTTAAAATGCAAGTGGAGAAAATAAAGGCAGTTAAGGATTAGCTTACTTTAAAGAATTAAAAAGAGTTACAAACCTTTATCAGCTTTATAAACTTTTATTAATACTTTATCAGGTATTTTACAAAGATTGTAAAACTACTGTATAAGCTTACAGGAGAGGGTAAACCGTTCAAGTGGACGGATAGATAATAAAAAGCGTTTAAGGACCTTAAACACGCCTTTGTCACTGCACTAGTCCTAACCCTCCCTAATTTCTTAAAGCCTTTCTAAGTTAAAATAAACTCCTTAGAATTTGTAATTAGTAGAGAACTTAGCTAAGTCCAGGACGATAGGAAACGCTACTTAGTTACCTTCTTATCGAAAGGAATCTACGGCTTAGCTTTACGATATCTAATCTATAATAAGGAACTGATAGCGATTATTTAATATTTTATTAAGTGGGCACTGTACCTAAGCGGTACGGAAAAACCAGTCCAGGTCTTTTTAAACTATAATAACCTTTAGTACTTCCTAATAAAGGAACTTAATCCACAGTAAGCACAGTGGGTAAAGTTAATAACCCTGTTCCACTTCCAGATTCACTATATTAAAGGAAAAGATAATAGGTAAGCTAATACTCTTAATTAGAGACAGGATTATAAGGATATTAACCCAGCCCTAATCCCCGTTACTATGTTTAATAAAGTAAAGAACGGCACGTTAGAATATACGCTATAAGTGTTAGATAACTAGATATTAGAATAAATTATTAACGTCTGTATAAACTTATAAATAAAGTATAACATCTATTAATAATAATAAGACTTTTAAGTAAAAAGGTTAACGGAAGGAACCTGTAAGTATAAGTGCCTTTTAAGAGACTTTTTAAAGTACGTGTAAGATTGTGGAAAAGAGTGTTTAAAGTATCTAAACTACGATAAAACTGGTTATTAGTTAGAATAGCTACTAGAAGGTGTAAACGGCGTACTTAAACTAGGAGTAAGGCTTTAGTATTAAGAGAAATTATACATTTATAACCCAGATAAATAAAGGGAGTACGTCTAATAGGTTTATAAATCTCGACTTAGAGGATATATAGGTTAGGTTAAGACTTTCACGTAAGCCCAGTAAGCGTACGCCTTCTTGGGAATAAAGAAGTTAGTTAAGGAAGTAGTTAATAATTGCGACATTTGCTATTATAAGTAAAATCGGTGTTATAAACCTTACGGGCTCCTTAAACCACTCCCTATACCACAGGCACTGTGGAGTTCCATCTCACTTAACTTTATTACCAGGATTCCAGGGTCTAGGGACCCTACTATAAGAGTCACTTATAACTAAATCCTTATAATAATTAACAGATTAATAAAATAGGCTTACTTTTTACTAACCTTAAAGGATATAATAGTAGAGTAACTTACTTATGTCTTTAAGAAAAAGGTAGTTTCATAACACCTTTAACTAGATAATATCGTTACAGATTAAGATAAGCTAATTATATCGAAGTTTTAATAAAGATTAATGTAAAGAATAAATGTGAAGAGTAAATTTTTAACAGCATTCCACCTACAGACGGACAGCTAAATAGAGTAAGTTAACTAGATACTTATAACGTATCTCTAAGCCTACGTTAACTTTAAATAAGATAATTAATTTAAGTTATTACTAACAGTACAGATAACTTATAATATAACGCCAGTTAAGTCGATAGGTATATCACTGTTCTTTACTAATTACAGTAAAGAGCTTAAGCTCTGTTAAGGCCTACCTATTAGCGCTCCTTAAGCCGCAGTCTGTGTAGATCGGATATAGGAACTATATAACCACCTGCGAGCTGAACTTAAGTTCACACGTGAACGAATGAAAAAGTTTATTAATAAACATTAAACTAAGCAGCCAGTGTTTAAGAAAGGACTTTACTATAATGGTAAACGAGTTAAGGGACTAACTCTTTAGGAGGGGGATTACGTCTACCTTTTTTTATAAAACTTATATTTAAAACAACTTAGTAAAAAGTTTAACTTTAAAAGGTACAGACTGTTCTAAATTAAGAAAAAGGTCACTACCTTTAATTATAAACTAGATTTACCTGCCAGTATAAAGGTGCAGATTAAGGTTTTTCACATCTCACTTTTAAAACCCACCCTAAAGGGAGTTCCGTTAGAAAAGAAGATCGAGATCGACGTTAGTAAAGATAAGTATAACGTTAAAGAAGTTATGGATTTATAAAAGGGAAAGAACACATTTAAATATCTTATTAAGTAACTGGATTACAGCCTTAAGAGTAACTTATGGGAACCAGTCAGAAATCTCAAGTGCCCAGACCAGATTACGGAATTCCACCGAAAGAACCCAGACTAACTAAAACCAATAATAAGAGCCAGAAATAAGATAAGATCTAATATTTAAATTACTATACTAAAGAGTAAGACTACTATAGGACTTAAAGCCCGAGAAGTGGTAGGAAACTCCTTAATAAGAACGGAAGGATATTTATTAAAACCCTTAACTAGGGTTACAAGGACCTTAAACCTAATAAGGAGGCCGGGCCTTTAGAGCTCCCAGCAGGCTCTATATAGAAATAAGTGCTGTTTGAGAAAAGAAGTTAGTAAAAAAGAAAACGAGTAAAAGTTACCTTAAACCCTTTAACCCCGAGGGGTAAAAGTGACAGAAGATACCTGTAGGACCTGAACCCTTATTAAAGGAACTATAAACTAAGTTAAGAAGAGGTTGTCAGTTAAGGTAACCCCCTGGAAAAAGAACTGGCAAGTATTCCTGCTAAAAAGCCTCCCCAGTTGAAGGACTCGCTAGCTTTAGGAGGTGTAGCTAAGTAAGTCTCCTCTTGCTCCTGGAAACGGAGGACCTTTACCTCCCGGCTAAATGTAGAAAAAGCTCACTCTTCCGTTTTACGGTGTTAGACTTCAATCCGGTCAAGACAGGTGGCAGTTTTACAGAGCTTATGAGTTTTTAACTCCAGGTTCTATATAATAACGTCGTGCTCGGTGTTAAGGCGGCGCTTCTTAGAAAGAAGCTGCTAGAGGAAAGCGTTACTATAATTAAATGTATCGTATAAAGACGAAGCCCCTGTTAGTAAGCATTTAAAGTAACTGTCTAATTATGCGGTAACAAGACAGGAAAGTGATTTTGAAGAATAACGATTATAAGGTGACATTTGCGATCTAAAAGTCGAAATAAAGTCTGTAAGGTTCCGACGATAAAAGGTGCTGTTTTTTAAAGTGCGTTTTTACATATAGTTAGTAGGTATAGTTACGTTAAGAAAGAAAGGAACGCTCTTATTAGGATTTTTTATAGGAAAAGAATGTTAAAGAGGGGGAATTGTGTGACGACCTTACAGGCCGTCACTTGGGCTGGAGTGGCCTGACGGATCCCCTATATAAGGAACAGTGCAGAAAGATAGTATGTACGGTATTACGTACTGGGCTAGGGGTGTAAAGACCTGAAGCCCTTATAACTAACTAGCAGTTGCTCAGTCTTAGTAAAGGTGCTCACCTATTAAGCATCCGTAAGACCTCTAAGTAGAAGGTGCTTAGTAACAGGTTACTCAGTTCCTCACTAAGTAACAGACTATTAAGTAAAGTATAAGGTACCTTTAACTAGTTAGTATAGATAGTTATAGTTATGCCTATAACCACCGTGAGGGACTCTAGTTCCTCACGCTAGTATTTAATTATTCATTTATATCCTACTGCTCAGACTTACCTCTATGTCTTATAGTGATAACGACCTACAGTGACATTAAACCCCCGTCTAGGAGTGCTAGCTTAATAAGCCGTCTTCAGAACGCCCCTTACCTGTTAGTGTCCTGCCATACGTTCTGTCTTAACCCGCGCCAGTCCTCTCGAGGCCTGTGTCAGGTGCAGGTCGTAATATATAATCCTTATATTCGATTTCTTTCTAAGTACTATAGCATTTATAATACATAAGAGCACCTTTAACAGTACTCTGGAAGCTTCTTCCAGTTTATAAATGTTATTTATACTAGCTGGTATTATAAAGTGTTTTACTATTATTGTAACTATTACAGGATTTATTATTGTATAGTTATAGCTAGGGTTGGTAAATTAGTCACTATAGTTTAGTTAGTGCCTTGACTAAAACTGACTAAAACTACAGTGATTACAACTACACTTTTTGTAGTTTAGTCAGTGCCTTAACTAAGACTACACTACAATACTACAAGTCAGTAAATAAAAGTGGGGCTAAATTATATTTTTACAAATTAATATTAAGTAAATTTATTAATTAACTATAAAATTTATTAAAAATGTTATACTTTATAAGGAGTTGAAATATCCATTATTAGTTTCTCTCTTTTAAATAATAATAGTATAAATCAGTAAATTTAAAAAACCTGAATGAACTTAAATTAAACTTAACGAAATTGAGATAAATAAAATAAAGTAAAAAAGAAATAAAGTAGATTAATTCTCTTATCCTTCTTCTATTATTGTAGTATTCCTGAAATTTTCCTCCAGTTCTCGCAATTCCTTAATATTCCAACTCTTTAATAATACCATTCTTTTAACAGTTTCAGGAGCCATTCGGTTACAGCTGTTACTAATAATATTTCTACCAATAGAAAATACCCTTTCTACTGGAGCCGAGGTGGCTAGAATAGCTAAAAACCTCCTGGCTATAGGGCTTAAACAGGGAATCTAGTAGAAACTGACATCCAGTAATCTAAAGGATAAATCTATAATAAAATTAATATAATCTTATAATTGACCATAATAGCTAAGTATAAGCCTTACGGCCAGAGAAGAGTGAAAGGGGGGTTTTCAAGAAAGAATAATAGGAGTAAGGGGCGATGGTAAAAAGGTAGAAGAAAGGCTAGAAAATAAAAAAGCTTTAGCTTCTTTTATTACTTATTTTATTTTATTAGCCTTACGGCTGTGTGAGTGGAGTGTGTAGATAAAACTGGTTAATTATTGCGACAGTGAAATAATAAAGCCGGATACCACAATGGCTGGTTAAAACTGGATAAAGCTAGTTAATTATTATAATGGTAGAATAATAAGGCCAGATACCATAACGGCTAGTTAAATCCAGATAAAACTACTTAATTTTCACAACGACGGATAAAATAATACTCTAACAGCTGAAAGAGAGCGGATAAAATAATAATTTATCATATTGTTTTAAAATAAACCAATTTTTACTATTTAATCAATTTTGAAATATATTAATAAAACTCATATGTAGTCAGTAAAACCCTTACTACAACTGACTAAACTACAGTAACTACAGTTAATAACTACAAACTATAGACTGCATTACCAATCATGGCTATAGCTTTCTTCTTCTTCTTTTTATTTTACTAATATACTATTAATTTTAATTACTTACAGTATATAGTCTGACCTAACTACACTCTCTACACTTAGATCGTTAACACCTAGTATATAAGACACCTATATATAATCTATTATACTGTCTCTGTCTTTATCTTTATGTCTAAGTTATGTTAGTTCCTTAAAAAAGATCTGTAACGTTAAGTCCTAGTTTCCGCTAGCTTTATTAATAGCTTAGCCTTAAGGCTCTTATATCCCTCCTTATCTTATACTAGGTTATATACATTAAAGTCACTTCCTATAATTACTCTCTCTTAAAGCGATTTCGCACTGATTTCAGTTAAAGGGATAACTTAGTTATTTAGTTTCTTACTTAATATGTAGATTAAATAGACTGTAACAGCTTCCTCTTTATAAGTAAACGTTACTGATATCTAGTTGAAGGTATAGTTTATTATTTACGCTGCGTTAGTAAGTTATTTACTAACGTGTAGCACTACCCTCTTATTATAGTATATTATGTTATATTTCCCTCTTCTTTTATATCTTAAAGTGTTAGTAAGTTAACTTTAAGGTAGTTTTTATTATATTATTAAGTTATAATTACTTTATGTTTCTAATGCCTTATTAAATCTTACGTCCTTATTCTTAATATTCTAATACTGTACTTTTAACTTTATTAACTGTTTTATAAGGGGCTGCTTGTAGGTGGTGGTATAGTTAATTATAAGAGTTATTAAGCTTTATTAGTAGTTACTATTAGTTTTAATAAGGCTCTTACACGCCGCTAGCTAGGTGGGGTTAGTATAGTCATTAAAGTGTTATTAAAGTTTAGTAACTTTATATATTACGTAATACTGTTACTGTTAAGTATTCTTACTTTCTATAAGAGATTAGGTCTCCTTACCTTAACCTGTAAGACTTATCTTCTCTTATTAGCTACTTAGTTGTTATATCCCTACGTAACTGCAAACTAGTTATCCGTAATATACTCAAGTTTAGTAATAAGGATAAAGTTTAGGTTTTACTTATTTCGTTCCCTATACAGTCTTTTATACGTTATAACTTTATGAAGTGAGATTTCTTTGACGCGTTTCCAGTGCTTCTTCGCCACGTAGCAGTTCTTATAAAAAGCTAAGTAGTTACCGTTTCAGTTAACATATATTAGTTTATATTATTGCAGCTTCAGTTTTATTAAGTAGGTCACTTCATATTTATTAACCTTTATATTATTTATACGTAATGTTCTTATAAATAATAAGTAACGTAATGTCTTATAAAACTTTACTTTATGTCTTTATTTACTGTAATTAAGGTATTAGGTCGCTTTCACTTCGCTTTATAATACTTATAAGGGAAGTGCTTATATTTTATAATTATACCTTTCTTAATTAAGCTAACAACGTCATTTAAGCTGTGTACTTTAATAATATATTATATGGTAAAGTTTAGTTTACAATTAGGTTATTTGCAGCCTTACCCATAGTTAATCTTACTAATCTGTACGTTATTATAAGCGTTAAGGTTTTCTACTATCTAGCGTTTATTTATTATAAGGTTATTAACTGTTAATAAGTTTAATATACAGTCTTTTCGCTATTAATGTGTAAGTGCGTTACATAAGGACTGCTCCCTCTCCTAGTGCTTAATGTATGTAGCTTTTGTTATTAAAGTTATTATATTATTCCTCTTTATTTTCTTTAAATGTGATTATTTCATTACTGGACTTTTAGAGAAGCTTTACTACTATTAAGTTTATCTTCTTAATGTTTTAATTAACTCTCTATATAATTTCTATAAGGGTGTTATTCTTGAAGTGTATATTTATAATTATAATCTTCTTAAAGGCGTTCTTAAATACGTGGTATGTGTAAGTTATATTTAGAGTTAAAGCGGTTATGTTTTCTAATTAAAGTGCCTTTATATAATAAGTATAGGCTTAATTAGGTCCGGTCTTCTAATTAACCACTTGTCTGATTTTCGTCACTTCTTTAAGGATCTTTTAAATACTTACGTTAGTAATGCTGCTAGTAGTGGTGGTTAGATTAACAGGCGTTTTTAGGAAGTTAGCGACGTGTTTACGTATCTGCTCTGTCTTAAAGACGGCTTTAAAGTAAGCTTTTACAGCTTTAAGGACCGCTCTGAACGTATACTCTTTAGCTCCCCTACCTATTACAGTATCTTAAAAGTTTTTATAAAGATTTTACTTCTAGTTATTCTTCTGCTTTACCTTTATAATCGGTCTGTAAGCGTGTTGTGATTGCTGTAGCTTACTTAACCTACTTTTTCTACTGAAAATTTCCTTGTCGGTTCGGATAGACGTTTTCGCCCTTAAAAGAGAATTTATCGCTATCAACAGCCGCGCCTTCGGTGCGCGATCGGTGCGCCATCACTGCGCGAGGCAGTTTAGGTCGCTGATTCTGAATCTGTTGTCTATACAGTTTTTTAGGGTTGATCTCGTTGTTGATTGAAGTATCATTCAAAGTATAGGTAACTGCGTAATATTAATAGTGTATTTTAGGGTTTAATCGTTTAATACTGAAAGTGTATTTTCCAGTATACGATTTTTAGCTGTTATGAATATAGTAACTAGGATTAATGCCTAATTGACGTCCATATAATCTTATCTCTAATTAAAGGCGTTAGCTTATCTGTTATCCTTTCTTTTAATATAATCGATTTAAAAACTAATGTGTTTATTAAATGTTAAGCCCCTATATTAAGAAGTATTAAAGGTTATTATGGTCTAAAAAGACTTAGACTGGTTCCTCTATTCCCCTTAGATATAGTGCTTACTTAGTGAGGCATTAAATGATCGCTATCAGTTCCTTATTATGAATACAGCATCTTAAGGCTAGGCTCTAGATTCCTTTTAATAAGATGGCAATTAAGTGGTGTTTTCCGTTATCCTGGACTTAGTTAAGTTCTCCACTAATTATCAATTTTAAAGAGTCTGCTTTAACTTAGAAAGGCTTTAAAAAATCAAGGAGGGCTAGGACTGGTGCTGTAGTAAAGGTGTGTTTAAGTCTTTTAAACGCCTTTTATTATCTATATGGTTTTTTTATTATAATTAAAGCGTTAGACTTAATATATGTCCTTAAATAGCTTCTGTTACCGCTGCTATTAGAGCTCTTTATAGTTAAGCTAGTTTTAGCGATTCACTATACTAATATCTACTACTTTAGGGTAAATGCTGTAAGTTATACTTTAGTGCCTATAGTTAACTTAAAAGGGCTTTAATATATTCTTTCCGTTAATTACAAGAGAAGTATTATATTAACATTAGCCTTTTTTCTCCGATCTTTATTTAAACAGCTAATTATTAGTAATAATAACTTTAACAGCATATTAATTAAAGTTAAATGCGTACTAATCTTTCTTATAAAGCTTATATTTAACGTTATCCTTTAATCTTTTATAAAACTAGTACTTTAAGGTGGACTTATTCTAATTAACTTCATGCTAGTTATAGTTAAAAGCAGATAGATATATAGCTATTAAAGACTGCTATACTAGCTTCTCTGAACAGTTCTTTACTTACTTCTACTTATCCCAGACTTTATATATCTTAATAATTTCAATCTTAAAGTTAACCCATTCTTTATTAGTGTTAAAGATCTTAATAGCGATAGGCCTTCTTTCTGTTACTATAGAGTTTAAGTAATCCTTAATAATAGCTAAGAACTATAAGTCAGGATCTCCTTTAAGTTAACTTATAATGTACAGAACCTTTTACTCCACTATAGTGATTACCTAAAGCTGGAAGTTACACTTTAAATAAGGCAGGTGGACAGATTAGCGCTCTTATTGGTAAACTTAGATAGTTAGCCGGTCTTAAGTCTTAAAAGGTGTTATTAGATAGTTAAAGCCTTTTTAATCGTTATAAGTATAGTTTTATTAAAATTTTTAAAGGTTTCTGCTAGTTTCTTACGGGATAGCTCTCCTTTATCCTTAGTCTGTTCCCCTTCTTGAACAGGGTCTGTGAGCGGGATATTGTCGTCACTAACCTAGTCATTATTCCCTGTAAAGGGGTTAGGAGGAGGAGGTGGTGTAAATATAATAAAGAAAGGATGTCTGGGAGTTTAATAAATAACGTTTAAAACTGTGACGTTAATATCGTATTATAACCTACACCTAATATAGGCTTTTCTGGACAGGTTAACACAGAATGTATAGTAGGATCTTAAAGGTTAGTGAGCGTTTTCAAGATGGCTTATTAAGCTAGCACTCTTAAACAGGGGGTTTAATATTACTATAGGTTGTTATCACTATAATATATAAAGGTGAGTTTAAATAGTAGGATATAAATAAATAATTAAATATTTGTATAAGGAACTAGGAGTCCCTTATAGCTATTGTAGTTACAATGATAACTGTTAAACTTCAGGAACCCACAGCGCTGTAGTACAGCGGCTGTGGCTCAGAGGAAGAAGTGCGTACTGGTCCAAGCTGTACTACAGTACTGTAGGCACTGTAGGAAGCAAACAAAGGCCTGAATTACAGGGCAGTGCCACTGTAAATAAGGGTGTCACAGCGAATATTCACCCTGGAAACAAGAGGATCTGAAAGGCAGTGCCTTGTAAAATGACTTAAATTGAATGGAGTTGCTTGCTTTTCTAGAATTAGATACAGGAGAGGAGAGGGCCTGTTATAGGCTGTGGGAGGTTCTAGAAGAATTTCAGAGCCTTTTATAAAGTGGACTAGCTAATACAATAATGGAATAGTACTGTTTTAAACCATTCTACGTGGTTCTGTTGACGTAGTGGCTGACGTGGCTACTGTGATGTTTTAGTTGATTCTGTGGGGCAGTAGCCCCACTGAATTTAGGAGGTTCCACCCCCTTGAATTCCAGAAGGTTCGTCACATCTATCTTAACCTAACCAGTCCTTCGGGTTTGTGCCAGGTGCAGGCTGTAAGAAAATGTAAGCTTTTTCCACTGCGTTAGAGATTCTTTTTATTAAGATAGTTTCAACTATTTTACTAATTATGTTTAAGAGAGCGACTGGTTTATTAGTATACTTTAACGTACTTCTTACTATGAATTAACTTTCCTAGTTTACTAAGTATTATTATGTTAGCAGTGTACTAGCGCTCTGGGAAATAGCTGAGGTTAAAGCTCGCTTATATAATTATAATTGTACGCTGGCCGTGAGCGGGGTGCTGGCTCTGGAAGTGCTAGCGGAATCGGGCCCAGCGCTGGTACCTATGCTTCAGCTTGAAGGCGGGGACTACAAGGGGTGGCGGGGGTGGAGGCGGACGGTACTACAACCTAGAACGGCTCCGGCGAATGGTTCACTCACAGCGTTGGCTTGTACAGCTTCTCGTTTGCAAGGGCCACTAAGTGAGAGCGAAAAGGACGAGGACATAATCTTCCAACCCCAACATATCCGCTGGGAGAAGATACCTTACTTGGCGTGTACAGTGATTCTGAGCGGAAGGGATGGTGAGGTTTCCAATTACTAATTTCATGTTATCAAAGTTGCATTTTTGCAAGTGTTCTGTTTGTCTCTTCTTTGCAAAGACCCTGTTGTCAATCGCAGGAGGGCTGTATCAGGCGAGGGGCGGTCTATCGGCACCAGCCTTTTCTAGGACGGCCAGAAATGCCCGACGGCGGATCCAAAGGTGTTGCTTAAGCTGCGTCACGCAGTTGCAACCTTGGCAATTCCACAATCCAAGATGGGTCAGATAAAACAGCAATTACCACTTTATAGAAGTAATGAGCGCTCCGTGCTTTTTAGCGCAGTGGTAATTTGTGACAGTCTGTTCCTTCTGTACAATTCTGGAGCCAAAGTCATGCCAAAGTGACACACTTCCACAACGGCTCCGCCCGTATCCAAGTCGAGATATCCATTGGTCCATACAACTGCACCCTCCTCTTTACCTCTGGCGCACCTTCCCAGTCCTCAACAAAGCATGATCTAGATAATTGCCGGGGGATGATACCCTTCATCATCACACGGTTCATCACACGGTGGATAGAAGCTGGGACTGACAAAGACAAAGTCGTGCTCTTTTCCCCTGCCCTCCCACGCTGGATCTAGTTGGATGCAGGGTTGGAATTAAGTCAAGTCAAGTCAAGTCAGGGCGGTGACTTAAGTCAGACTTGACTTAATTGACTTGACTAGCCTTGGCACTAGTCAAGTCACAGCCGTGACTTAAGTCAGACTAGCCTGACTTGCAAGTTAGTCAAGTCTGACTTAAGTCATTTAATAAAAGTGGGTCCAAATATCAAATTAATTCCTAATAATAGTAAAATAAATAAATAATAATGGTAGTATATTATTTATACTATATAAGTACTATAATATACTTGAATTAAACAATTACTATGTAAGAATAATAATGAATTAATTAATATAAAGAATAAAATAATAATAAAGCAGAATATAAATAATATATATTATATGAATAAATAGAAGAATAATTATGAAGATTAAACTGATGTCATTTCTTAAAATAATTATTATAATATAACCTTAAAATAATAATACCGTTTTAATAATACTATTAATTTTAATCTTGTTATAATATCATTAAAATAGTAAAATAAATAAATACAATAAATACAATAAAAATAACAAAACTACTTAATCCTCCTCTCCGCCTTCAGTTATACTAGAAGTCCGATAATTTTCTTCCAATTCCTTCATCTCTTTAATACTCCAACTCTTTAATAATACTGATTTCTTTACAGTTTCAGGAGATAGCCTATTACGGCTTTTAGTAATAATATTTCCACCAATAGAAAAG
>Ga0247780_1000584_pt1 | contig 32848 bp, 43 predicted proteins | sample UWRJL079202R5_FD_179927 | JGI IMG/M metagenome (GOLD analysis project Ga0247780, IMG submission 179927) | Plant litter microbial communities from Arlington Agricultural Research Station in Wisconsin, United States - UWRJ-L079-202R-5 | ecosystem: Environmental > Terrestrial > Plant litter >... | reverse complement strand
AGAGTAGCGTGAGGTAACCGCTGTCGAAAAGGGGGTTTGCTCACATCCATCGACGTCTTCCTCGATATTTTGGGGCAAGGTGCATCTCATCGCCTCTTCTGAGCTTTGCGTCCGGAGCTGATTGCACACTGCATTTGTGCAGCGAGCATCCAACGCTCGTTGAAGTGAATCATCCTTCCCTATAACACGGAGTTGGTCAATTTCTCTCGGCCGGGGCTTTAAAAGGGAGGGCGAGGGGGACTGGTAGACGAACAGCCAAAGACATAGTCTCCATGTTGCGAATATCCCTTCCTGTGATTGTGAGAAACATCTAAGTCAGCCAGTTGCTCTCCTTGCATAGATTCAACGCTGGCTGTGAAACGCAACGGGGAAAAACTCACGTGTCCATGGTGCTCCAGAGGAACGGCTGTGAGCCGTCTTCGCGCCACAATGCCTTGTCGTTGAAAGGAGCAGTCTGAGTGATTTGGCACATCTGTGTCAGCGGTGAGGGGGCCATTGCTGGAAAATTTCAGGCACTTACATCCCACATGACCTCGTACATGAGCTGAGGTAGCCTGACGGGGTGGCTGTCGGGACAGGTTCCGGTTGACTCGAACGTCCCTGTCTTGGGATAGGTGACGTGGCTCTTGTGGTCCGGACTATCCGTGTTCTTGCCATCCCAGCAAGTTGGAAACGTGATGGTCGTCCTGATGCCGCCAGGGCAGAAGTTTGGTGGCAGAGTCTGCGTGTCTCTACCGGTGCAAGGTGCTCCGCCGCCGCCTGCCACGCCCAAGCATCGATGGCAAAGTTGCCGTTGCTGGCCCGTGGCCGTCGTTAGTCCAGCGTCTCCGACAAGCATGCGGAACCCTGGCTTGAAAGCCGTCACCCTCGTCTTCCCGTCATACGGCGGAATATAGTACACGGTGATGCCACCATCTGTGCGAAGGCCGTCGTTTGGGAACTGGCGGACACGCTTGACGCTCCCGTTTCGTGCCTGGTAGTACATCACGGCCGTCCAGTAGTTGGAGAAGTCCTCAGAAAACGTACAGCTGGTACAGGTCGAATCCTTGACAAGATCGTGACTGGCCGGGTCCATGCTAGCATTAAACGAGTTGCCGCCGACAATCTGGTGGACGTGCGGGGACCTTTGGACGCCTGGATTCACCAGCGGGTCAAGACGCGCGATGACAAGCTGCGAGCATCCAAACCGGATCATCTGCTGGGCCACAGCCCCGTGCCCCAGGAGAGCGAAGGCGAGGTATGTCGTCAACTGCATCGTCACTTGGGCAGGTGTAGACTGTGGAAATGGGGCCTAACGGTATCAGCAACTGGAGTTGCCGGTATGGAAAGTAGCAGGCGGGTAGGTATAGTACACGAACCATTATCCTGCTCCCCCTGTGCCCCTCAAACTCCTGCGAGTGCCGCAACACAGGCTTCTTGGCCGATGCATCATGTTATATTGAGTTTACGTGGAGTTGATTGTCGATATTGCCGGCAGCAAGAAGACGGTCCAACTAACCAATGTTGATGGTCGGACCCCCTCATATGATGTTGGATCTGCCGTGCCCCAGGAACATCCAGGGCGGCCCACGAAAAGTAATCTGGCAAAATGGGGCTAAAGGGGAACACTTGCAAACTGCCACCCATTTGTGCTTGGCGGGCGAATGCCCCCAAACCTGACAAAGATAATCCCCGCCTCCATATTAAACCCAATATTGTTAGTCGTTCTAGAAGCTGGCATCTGTATAAACGTTTATCCCGACTCTGGCGATACCATTAACCCCGCAGCGGGATCAGCCTTCTGATGGTAGCACAAGACATCAAAGCGGACTGCCACGCCCAGCTATGAGCTAGCTTATTCGGCAGAATGGGCAGTATTACTTGGTACCTTATCCAGCAGCCCGAAAGGCGGACTCGGCTCCGGGTTGGAGGAGGCCAGCGAGCGGATACTGGGTGAGGTGAACAGGGGTAACCCACGCAATTTTGGTTCTTTTAAGACCACTGGGGCTCCGCGGGCGTTTCAACGTAGAATCCCTGGGCTTGAATACCTCTATCTTCCTCCTCCGGCTCAGCTCGAACTTTGACTACCGACCTTACCAAAAGCCTCGCATCATGAGAAACGGTGTAGCGCCCCTGATTCTGGCTGCCGTGGCCGTCTTTTCGTCCGGGGCGAACTGCGCGCGGGTATGTGGAAATGGAACATCGCCATCTGCAGGCAGTTTCCAGTACCGGTTGGTCGATGTGAGATACGATGGTCCCGACCCAAGTAAAGAACTTGGCGTCTCCACCATAGCGGTCGGTCTGGGAACCGCCAGTGGAACGCCTCTCTATGAGTGCGTCGCCCAGTGGCCGGAATCGTGGGCTGGTTGGTACGAGGGCGGAAACAGCGCCATATGGAGCGACTGCATCTGGACGGGTGCCGGATTCGGCCAAGATAAAACCGTGTCTTTTGCTGTAGACTGGAGGAACAAGACGCTCTACGTGGCCCACTCGTTTGACTGTTCGGACAAACCAGGGTAGGTCGGATACACACGATGGACCGAGAGGCGGGAGCATGAACAAGCAGACTAACACGCCATGACATAATAGATCCGACGGCTTGGCATCAGGGTCCATCGCCCTGGATTTTGACTGCTCGAGCAGGGACGGTTTGGTCTACTGCATCCCAAAGAGCACCAGCACAGGAGCTCGCGCAGACTTGCGTATCAACACCTCCCTGGGCCCAGCGGCCCCGAAGGAGGCAGCTAGTTGTTCATCCAGCCCCTCAAGTCGCCAGTCATGGCGGGTCGAGAATTGGCTACGACGGTACCAGATGGCCCCTGGCTCTACGTCACCCTGGTCACCAAAGCCTCTGCAGTCCGACACCGGCCCTTCCTTCACACTACGGAGCCGCCCAAGCAACGCCACCTTCAGCTGCGCAACAACTGAGCAGCGGAATGGGACGTTTTCGGGCACGTGTAAACCCTCTGGCACGGAGACGTCTGCTACAGGTGCGGCGAACTTCAGCTTCGACTCAAGGCTCAATATCCTCAAGGTCTCCCAGCAGCAAGACTGCAACGGCAGGTAAGTAGCAAGCAAGCATTCAAGATCTTCATGCGAGATGTTTTTCTAACTTCCATATCTACCCCTTCACAGATTACTCAGTGCTGTTGGCATTGCGTACTTTCAGGCCATTTGCGACCGCGGATTCAACAGCATCGTATTCACCTGCACCTCGCCTCCGCTGTGGATCGGCGAAGGAATTGCATGATACCTAATATCAAAGCAGACAAATGAATATCTCGCCATTGAACAGACATGGAGGTATAATTTAGACAAGTACGATGTGCCCATTTGAGGCATTACCCGTCCGCACCGTCAAGAACAATAGTCAAAAGCCTGCCGCTTGTGATCTCGTCTGCTCTCTCCAGGAGCTCCTGCGCGTCCCAATTTGCCCACACAAACTTGCCCTTCAAAAACGAGGCCTCCGGTGATGCGAGCCACACATAGAACTGCCCCGGAAGCGTGGCTGTGTGGCAACGAGGTTAGCGTCTGCCCAGTCCCTTCACGAATCGACTCAACGCTGGATGCACATCACCTACCAGAGTCGGGGGCCTCCTTCTGGAACCCGTTCGCCTCGGTCGATACCCACCCGGGTTGGACGCTCACCACCCTCAAATTTTGGTTTTCGGCCTGGATGTAGTCGGTCAGCTTGAGGAGCGCTGCTCGGCCGTATGCGTACAGGCCGAACCCCGGGATCGCCGGCCAGTGCGCGAAGCAAGTGTTGGTGCTGAGGAGGACGGGTTGAGGCCCAGCGAGGGGGAGGAAAGCTTGGATGGCGTGCATGGCCGTGAGCACAAGTCCGTGGAAGCTAAGAAGCAACCGCTCGTCTGTGGCGTCGGAAATACTGACGGGATCGCCGTCTACCGAGGGCGCCGCGTTGGAGACCAAGATGTCAATGGTTCCGCCCACTCTCTCGGCGATAGAACGCATGGCCCGAGCAGTGTCCTCGCGGGACAACAGGTCAACTTGCTCCCAAATTACCAGGGTTTTCGTCGTCGTGTCCTCGGAAATGGCTCCCGAGACAACTTCGGCACCCGATCTGAGCTTGTCGATGCGACGGCCGATGATCGAGACGGACTTGGCGCCGGCTTGTGCAAAGGCGACCGCGACTGCATTGCCGATGCCAGTCCCTCCACCCGTTACAACCACGTTTCGGCCTGCAGCGGACAGTTCAGGTCGTGTTGGTGAGATGAAGGGGTAGGGCTTGGAGTGCCACGTCTTTGTGAAAGGCGTGACGTTAGGGAAAGTGCTTGCATCCACCGGCATCTTGGAGTCGTGCCTTCCTGTAAGGTAGTTGGTGTCCTGAACTAAGAACTTGCCGCCTGATTGCTTTGGAGAAGACTCCTCGTAGTTGTTTGAGGGTCGAGCACTTCCATCTTATAACCCCCCACCTGCCTTGGTCTGCGGCGATCATAGGAGGTACCAAGGTACAGGCCTTGAAAGCTGACAAAAACGTGTCGGTGGGGTGTGATGCAATCCTTCGGCCATTATTCACCCAATCTGGGGCTGCCTTTCCAATCTGCAGCCCTCGCTCGCTCTTGCTTGAGAAGGGATTTGGTCCGCGGACCTCTTCGCCCATCCAATCGCAGCTTCCCCAAATTTGTCATCCGCTACCCTCTCATCGGACGACTGGAGGAATCCATTTAACCCGATCACAAGTCCGAAATTTCCGGACCTGATTTCACATCCGGACTTGGTCCATTAGGATAACAGCAACAACGACATGTCTCTAACTTCGAACGAAGACGCTCGACTGGTCCGCGGACTTGAGAAGCGGAAGGTCAGCACGCCTCACCCCTCGCACATCTACCCAGAAGCCCGAACTTGGCCCCGCACACCACGTCGCGAGACCAAAAGCGCTAACAATGCCAACCTAGGCATGCGATTTATGTCATGTCAAAAAGATCAGATGCGATGCTGCGAGACCTACGTGTTCCCACTGCGTGGTGTACGGTGCGCAGTGCGCCTACACGCCTCACATCAAGAAGAGACGAGGAGAAATCAAGGTCCAGAGAAGGTTCGTACTGGTACCGAACTTCGTGGAAACATGGCTCTCAGTCCTCCATCTAAAGTTAATGGTAGCTACGCTAACACACAACTCCAGTGTGAAGACCGCAGTCGAAGGGAAGGGTGAACTTCCGAAACTCGGGTCACCCACTCGAGCCATTGGGCTGCCTGGGACCAACGGCGGCTCTGCCAAAACTCCTGCCTCCAGTGTGGTTGGGCTTGGGCTCCCTCCCCTTTCGGATCTCCTTCCTTGGATTCAAGAATACTTCACTCATGTCAACGCCGTTATCCCGCTTTTTGAAGAAGCCTCATTTGTGGAGATGTTCGAGAGCGGCGCTACCGATAGCCCGCGACTCCAAGCTGCAACGATCACAGCAGCACTCAACGTGATTCTGGCGCTGACCTATCATCATCACCGGCCTACCACTTCAACAGTCCTGGTCAACCCTGAAACATGTGTGGCCAACGCCGAAGAAGCTCTAAGCAGGCTTTCTGACCGCCACTGCGATCTTCTCAGTCTCCAGGTGCGGCTCGGGTTGGTGATGCTGCACCAGGTGATGCCAGCAAGTCATCAACGCCAGTCAGCTGCTAGCTTTCTCATGGCAAGTGCTGTCAAGATGACACATAAGCTTGGTCTCCATGACAGCAGAACAAACAATCTCTTTGACGCTGACGACATCCTTCAACGGAATCGTGTGTTCTGGATCACATACTTGCTGGATAGAGACATTGGCATGCGTTGGGGAGAGCCGCCCTTGCACCGCGACAGCGATCACGACATCCAAATGCCTGCTTCGTCAGTCAGACACGGGATCGCTTGCTTCCGAGATAGCTCGGGCGCCGAGATCGAACTGGATATCTTTCGGGCTCGAGTCCATCTCGCGCACATCCAAGGCGAGATTTACGACAAGCTGCACTCGGTCCAGGCTTCACGGCAGCCCCCAGATGCGCTCGGCAAAAGTACTCAGCAAATCCACGACACGCTGCGAGAGTGGCTAGGCACTATCCCCGCCGAGCTCCAACTCAGCCAGGTAGGCGCGCTGCCGCCGCAACCGCCTTTGCGGCCGCTGATCGCCATGTATTTCACTTACTTGTCATGTTTCCAACACATGCACCGCGTTGGCTCACACGACGCAGAGTGGATCACGCGGCTCATCGATTACAGCCAGAATGCCATCACAGCGGCGTGGACGCCATCCGGCCGGGATGTGGTCGCACCACCTCGCCCAACGCCCGCAGCATCTCCCTTCCAGGGCCCATCTGCTGCATGGGCCGAGGTTGTGGTCACGGCGAGGGAATGCACCAAACTCTTCCGGATGGTGGTGCTCGAAGACTTGGCGATGATCTGGTGAGACCCCCCTGAGAGCACACATGGCTAGTTTTCCAGGAGCTCACCACTGCCATTAACACCAGGACTACATCATGCACATACCTCTCTGCCGTTCTTGTCCTGACAGCCCACGCGCTGACAGCCATGGACCACGGCCCGGAAATCGACAGCAATATCGACGAGGACGATCAGCTCATCACGGAGGGTTTGCAGTTCCTCGAGTCGGCCGCTGCGGGTGTGCCCCAATGGCGCAGATTGCATGCCGCATGCTCGGAGCTAACCTGCCGTGCCCGCATAATGCGCGCGCGGTTCACGTTGGAGAAACCAGGCCCCAAACCGGCATCTGTGGCATGGTTGGAGACCGAGGCGCGTCGAAGCGCGGGGGTTTCCGCGCGGAAGCTTGTCGAAGCCTTCACTGCAGCCGACGAAAAGCCTCTGGCATCAAGTCTGTGGCGTGTTAGCGAGTGAAAGAGAGGCAGACCGGGGGCGATGAGCACAGCACAGCTTGTGCGTTACTCTACACAGCAGTTCTACATACCCGCATTCTCAATCTCAGATGGGTCCCGGATACCTATCAGATTCGTCTAGACGACCTCACTCTGGCCTCAGTCTGATTGTGGCGAAGAATCCGACGGTCTGGACATCGATGGTGAGTCGGACCACCGTGCCACCCATGCCACTGCCATGAGGTTTGTAGCATCAGCCTGCCCAGGCTAGGCAAAAAACGGGCGCAATCCGCAAGCCACAGGGCCGAGACGAAGCTGAGAACATGAGTGGAAATTGCGTTAATCACCCAACCCACGTTGAGATTCAAATATGTACTCCCAATCGAGAAACCAGGCGTGCACCGTCCAATAGCCGTTGATATCTGTGATTTGGCGATGGGTCGCTAAGCTATTTTGATCGGCATCGGCTCGATTCACCATGTCGAGTTTCTATTGTTATCGGCGGCCAGAACCGGCCTCCATTCACCCCCTGGCTGGTGATGGAACGAAAACTTGGGGTCCTCGTGTCCCGACACCCCCATTCACTTCTTGATTCCGGTCTTTTTGTGCGAAACACTCGTTTTCCACGATCCTCACTGCGGTGCCATTCACTCGGGGGGGACGATCAGGAGTGAGTCGACATGGCGTCATTCATTCAAGCCGCGATGCGCTTGATCGCCTCCCGGCAAAGCCAGGCCCAGCCCCAACCCCACACAGACGAAGAACAAGCCGTGGGAACGGGCTCGATCGGCACATCATCGACGCACGGCGGTTACTCCCCACACCCACATCCTGTGGTGGGCAGCAACAACAGTCTGACGCTCTTCCGGCTGATGCTGGGCATCACAGCCCACCCGGACCTGGGATTTGAGGAGTCGAGAGCCCGGCCGGCCGACAACATCGGCCTGTACGCGCGTGTCGTGCACTCAGAGCAAGTTGCAAAAGACAGCTACAAGGTCTTTTCGGTTGTCATCAACGCGTGCTATTTTCTGCAAATTATTCTCGCCGCCGCCCTGACCGCGCTGGGGGCAGCCAACGCGGACAACAAAGCCATAACGGCATTCGGCGCCATCAACACCGTTATCGCCGGCTTCCTGACCTACCTGAAGGGCTCCGGCCTGCCGGCTCGCCTCAAGTATTTTGGCAACGAATGGAAGAAGGTTCGGGAGTTTATCGAGCAGCGAGAGCGCGATTTTTCGCACCAGGGATGCACTCTGGACGTTTACGAGGTGGTCGACACCATCAGGGGCATGTACACCACCACTAAGCGCGAGATCGAGATCAACACGCCAGACAGCTACAATTCCATGACCAACATGCGACCTCCTGCTCCTGCCGGCACCGAATCATCCGGCATCCACGACGTAGCCGGCAAGCTGCGCACCCTGGACACCACCATCCAAAAGCTGAAAGCCAGCGCCGAGAAGACAGCCGAGAAGACCGAGACAAGTGTGTATGATGCTGCCCACGCAGTTCATGAAGACGGGAAAAGGGTGTTGGCGGACGTCAAAGATACTGGACATGTAGCGCTTGGGGAGAAGGAGAGCAAGGGGCCATGATGACGCGACAGCGTGAACCTGACTTCAGTTCTGGGTACTCAGCACTACCAAATACTAGTATGATCAGGGAACAAGCAGCAGTACTATAGCGCGGTCGGTTGCAAACACGACTGCTTAAACGTAATGGATAATGACATACCTAATCTACCATAGGTACCTGGCCTGCGTCTGAAGCTCTTCAAGTGCCCACCTTGCAGACACCAGGAATTGGAGCCATGCAACCTCGGAACTTTAGATCCAACGTCGTATGCCGGCTACATCGTCCGTGGTCACACATGGGAAATTTTGTTGGTGGAAATATTATGACCTGGACTTTACCCTGGCATCCCCACGTAAGGTAACTTGAAACGGACAAACTGAAGCGCAATTCAAACTGGGATCCTTTCTGTCTCTCGAACTCTTTTGCTTTTCTCTCCCTATCTCGTCGCGATAACCCGAACTATCTAGCGCGGCAGGTGGGGTTATCAATTGTAAGGGAATAAAGGCTACGTAAGGTCTAGGTAAGGGGCATACTATTTAAAACAAAATATTCTATAATAAACTTAAAGCAAATACTTATAAGATTATAGACGTGAATATAATCTTGCTTACGTAGTTAAGGAACAAGAACAGTTCTTTACTTCTAAGGTATGAGTCTCTAATTATATAGGAAACTATCTACATAGCATGCTGTTGAAGCTGTGTCCCGATGTCCCGAGCTTCGCGTATCTGGGATCATCCCGGAGTCCCGACTCTCGGGAGCACAGGACCTTTCTGATTGGCCCGCGGACCCTATAGGCCTGCTGGTAATGATTGGTCTGCCGTAGTAGCCCCACCTGAACCTCATGCCTGATTACGGTTGGCAGCGGCTGGCCCACAGTTCACGCCGTGAGGGCTGATTTTGAGGTGTGGGAACGACACAAGTTCGGTTGCGTGGGATTCACGCAGGCTGCCACCAGTAGACCCGACTATCGCTTCATATGACGTGATTGTGAGGTCGAAGGGAGGATCGCACGGGGAGGAAGCCAAGCAGATGAGGCAAAGCTCAAGAACTGATGGTAGGCAGAGTTGAGTGCACTAAAGAATCGTCGTGTCCGCTGTCAGATAAGTGAAACTACTAGGGTCAAGAAGCAATTGGGTTCCCCCGCTTTTTGGCGCAGTGGGTAGTTTCTGACATCCGCCACTCGGCCTATCGGCCTCTGTATCTTTGCGAGGCGTTGCTGTTTTGAGCTACCTGCGGCACTTTTAGCCGCCCAGACCGGCTAATTGTCGGCGCCCGACCACAGGATCCCGTCTCGAAGCCCAAACGACTGGTCCACTTGCTGCAAAGCCCAGCGACCGAAAGCTCCGAATGCTGTATTTTCTACTGAACCGACGGCTGGAATACGCCACGCTCTTACTTTCAGAAATCCCATGCCCTCTAAAAGCCACAAGCTCTCTACCAGCCTATATGGCACCCTGGATGAACTAGAGACTTGTCTACGCGATTGCGTTGCCTCTCTCGCCACACTACCTCGCCGTCGGGGTGGCTCAGTCGGGATAGGAGAATAGTTTACATACTGCTCGATCCGTACCTTGGCTAGAGAAGCAATACCACATTCCAAGCACCGATGATGTCAACCCGTAATTGAAGTCCTAGATTGGCGGCATAGAGCCAGAGCTGAGTCCTGTAGGAGACATCCTCTTTGAGCGTGGTCCTCAAATCCAAAGCTAAATTGCCCGATGAGGCGGTATAAAATACTCCGTAGGTCTAACCCACCTTTTCGGTCAATCGAGCATGAGGGGGAAAGTCCGATTTGCGTAGGAGAGTAGAGCGGGATGATCTTCTAGCATTTCAGACCGGTCTGCGACCGAGAGCTGCTTTGGAGACTTGGGTTCTGGCTCGTCCACAAATATTTGGTTGGTATTGATATCTATGCTGCCCGCGATGCACGAATCAATGATGATATTAATGGGTGGGTTGGAAAATCCCTAGAGCCTCCTAAAATAGAAAATCTCTGTACTATTTCCCGCGCTGGAGGATGTGATACACTCAAACGCTGCCGCTTCGGCAGCTCACAGCGTCGAGGTTGATCCGCCTCATCTTGCCGGTCAGTAACAGATGAAGAGGGAAGACCATGGATAGAATCAGGAGTGCTACTCAGAGCCGCAGATTTCAGCGCTGCGACTAACGCGGAGGCAGCCTCTGTAGAAGAGGAGGTTATTGTGAAGCAGCTGAGGGCGAAGGTTGTTTGAAGGCGGGAGACTATCACAACAGTTACGGTGGAAGATGAAAGGATTTATTAATAAGTGCCAACCACTCAGCGTCCGCGATTTATATGGTCAATGCATAGAGCGCGTCGTGGTGGGAGGGAATGTCTCCTATGTGATTGTATCGAAGGGGTCGTTTCTACCTCTTGGACTCGCTTAGAAGCAAGCCTTCGGACCTCCTTTCAGCTTCAGCAATTTCGGGAGCCAATAGGGCTCAAGATTAATATTGATGGACGTTCCTCTAGAACTGTGTTGCACTATAAGATGCGGTGGCATTATCTAGCCATGGAGAGATATTATACCGTGCGCCTCTGAAAGTGCGATATAATTTAACAGTCTTCCCCCACGGCCTAGCCCTCCGTAACCAAAACAAGTGTCAAGAACGTTTTCAACTTACCCGAATAGCGATTTCGCATTGACCCCCTACTCCTTAGTCCAGCACGATTGCTCCTAGACATGTCTATGCTACTCAGAAGCGTCGCCTTGTCGCCATTGATGCTGTTTATTACCCTCGGCCTCGCCGGTCGTTCCATGGCCGACTTCACCTGCGACGCAAAGTACTTTCTCAAGCATGCCAGCACGGGCGCATACTATACCATCAACAACGCCAACGGGGGGGCCCTACAAGCCTCGGGGAACGGCAGTTTACCGTATGCCGCGACTCGTCCTGGAGCTCGCAGTTCTTTGTGCTCAAGTCCGAGGCCATGAGCTCGCAGACGGGCCAGGACCGTTATGTCCGCCAGGACAGTGAATATTTTTATGCTATTCCGGGTACGCTCACTGGGAACCGTCTGTTTGAGTGGCGCGGTGGGGGGAGTGATGGATACTATGCGTTGGTGCATGCCGAGAGCGGGAGGTATCTGACTGTGAACCTGGCGGATGGGCATGATTGGGTGTATCTTGGTGGGAAAAACTTTGGCTGGGAGCAGGCGCTGTATCGGGAAGATTAAAGGTCTGCCCGACATGAGATGGAGTGCTGGCGATAGGTGGTGCGTGCGTCAGGGAATCAGAGTGCTCAATGTTGTTAAATTCTGTTCATCGTATGTTGTGGTAATTGTCAAGTGGGGCTGTGTACGTAGGTGCTGAAATATACAAGATACTGTTCATACTGATCATCAATGCTCCTGCCCTGAGCAATCTCTCTCTGTAAGTAAAACCTGCGGGCAACTGAGAATCGACTCCTGACATTACACGCCCATATGAAAATAAAATCATCCCGGCTTCCATGCAGCCTAGGTACAGGTAAAATGATCGAGTTGTAGTTTCTGGCATCCTTGCAAACGTTGTAAGACATTGTAGAGCTGGATCCGACGCATCCAGGACAGTGTAGATTCGTTAGCTCTCTCCTAAAATGAAAAAAGTGAAGAAAAAGAGAGAAAAGGGATTTTCAGTGTGTACTTACCTATGCAAATGCTAGGTCCGGTCTAGAGCCTCGTGCTTGCACCTGGCAGAACGGCACAAACACCAATCTTGGCGTTGAAGACAATTCCCGAGCCTGAACAGCCTCCAGAGACGAAGGACCTGTAGTTGATGGAGGGAAGCGACTACCTCGCCTCGAGTGGGACGGAGTCTTCTGGTGTAGGCGTAGCGACGACGTATGCCGCCAGGGCAAGAGAAGAGACTCCGGCAAACTTCATGATGATACACAGATGGATTTAGAGCTGTGATGCGTAAAAGAATGCTGTGTCGGGGTGGGACGGCTATCAGAACCGAGACCTTACCAGCTCAGCCCCTGCAGGGGCGGCCACCGTACTTATTGAAGCGTTCCTCCCGCAAAAGCCCACTTTCTACCTTCTCTTTGTGGAAGCCATGATATATTTTGCCACCAGTAAGGGCCCTTGCCTTCCTGGACCATCAAATAGTTCCTATACCGCACATAGATCTTTGATATGGGGCAGAGGGTGGAACGATCTAGTTCCTCAACTTCCGAATCGCCTCCATGACACCGAGCAATTTCAAACGTTAATAACTCAGTCCAATCGGATTTCAGGAGGCCCTCAGGATACCAGAAGAGGATCCTGAGGTCGACCTTGCTCGTATCGGACAACTTATTTAGTAACATATTTCTGAGATGATTTTAATCCCTCGACAATAATGCTCTCGGCTCTTTTCCTCCATGGGTTTAATTGTGACAGGTGATAGTATCACTGTAGCTTTCTCCATCGCGCTAAAACTGCTCGACCCCGGCAGTTTTGATGATGTGTTACTTAGAAGGCGAACGAAGCCGGCTTGACAGGCGACCAAAGGCAGGCAACTTATCAGGTATAGTAACATTGGTGTATTGTTGTTGCAGAAAGGAGGCTGCAATGGCTAAAAGTCCAGCTGGTTAAGTCATAGTCACCTGATCGAGTCACGTGATGTGACACGATCTGGGATCGCTCGGGTTGGTTCAGCCACCATCTCCCTACCCAAGGTACCTCAGGTAGCTAAACTTAATTTCAGACTAAATTTCCCTCTGTTAAAGGCTAAATATTCTATCGCCACTAAACATGTTTTTAATGCTCCGTAGAAATGATTGCTTTGGGTGGTGACCCCTCAGCTAACTCTCTCGGACTTCCACCTCGGTATTTCGCATTCTTGTCTCTCGGAACTCGCACTCGATGCCACACAGCAAGTGCATCGGCTAGGCCGGCGAACCCAGCAATCACACAAAGCCGGTATCGGGCCAAGATGGGACAAGAAGATGACCTGGCCGACCCCGCGCGTTATCTCATTCCTCACGACTCCGGGTCTTCCATAATCACCGTCACCGACTAAGTTGAACTGTCCGCAGCCGAGATCACCGCAGCCGATATTCAGCCATGGCATCAATCTCTAATATCCGAGGGCAATTATGGGTGTTAGGTACGACTTCACCTCAGACTTCCAGCTTCGCACACGGAACGAATTGACAGAGTCCAGGTCTTCTTCGCGGCACCGAGGCGGCGGCGTGGGCCAGTATCTTTCCTTACGCGTACTACATGTTGCAGTCCTTCCACGAGGTCCCGGACCAAGACATTGCTTTCTACACTGGTCTACTGGTCGCTGTAGTCACATTTGGTGAATTCCTCAGTGCTATGGCCTGGGCACGCATCAGCGACCGTATTGGTCGCAAGCCGACTTTATTGATTGGAACGGCGTTTGGCACCATTACCGCCGTGTCACTTGGGCTGTCACGGTCTATCGCCGCTGCGGTAGCCTCCCGAGCTTTTGGCGGCTTGCTTAGCGCGAATGCAAGTCTCGTTCAGACCTGCACGGGTGAGATAGCAAGAAGAGAGCAACAAGCCAAAGCCTTTTCTCTGATCACTTTTATCAGAGCTCTCGGGTGAGTGGCATCTGTATCCATACCCTTTCTGAACCCGAGGCTAAACGTTGCGCTGCTACCACTGCACTAGCAACCTTATCGGCCCTGTCATGGGTGGTCTCCTAGCAGATCCCGTCGCTCTATATCCGTCAATCTTTCCCCAGGAATCGATCTGGACTACCTACCGTTATCTATTGCCAAATCTTGTAGTTGCGTTAATGCAGTTGTTTACGTTTGGCGCAACCCTGTTGGTACTGAAGGAGACCCATCCTCACTTTGAAGCTCGCCGAGATCCAGGTCTGGCTTTGGGACAGTCTATCGGTAAACTACTCTCCAAGATCCTAACCGGCCATAACCGGTCCGAATACATGGCGCTAGATAGAAGTTCGGGGGCCTATACGGATGAAAGTAGGGAGGGCTTCCAGCACGAGGACCTGAGAGCGGACACCACGCTGGCCGAGCCTCCTACAGAGAGCACAGCTCTAATACCAGATGCCACGACATGCGAGACCATGAGACCAGGCATATGGGGCGCCCAGGTTGTGCTGCAAATCTTGGCCATCTCCCTACTGGCCTGCCACAAGGTCTCGTTTGACACCCTCATGGCGACCTTCCTCGCCCTGCCATCTACATCAAAAGACCCCGTCGCCCCAAACGGCTTTCCTAGTGCCAGCCGCGGATTTGGCCTCAGTACGCAACATATCGCCCTCGTCTTCCTCACCGAGACAGCCTTCCGCGTGGCTGTGCAGTTCGCCGTCGTATCCGTTGTGATCGACCGTGTAGGTGCGCTGAAGTCATACCGATGGGTGCTGGGGATCTACCCGGCGACGTACTTGCTTACTCCCTTTCTTCCTAATCTGCCTTCTGGGTGGCAGATGGGCGTGCTGCTACCGGATTTGTGGATCAAGGTCGCGATGTCCTCTGTTGGATACGTCTGTTCAGCTATATTGTAAGTCGACAACTCTTTGCCCTCTCGCTTGGGCTTTCGGGTTTATTTACAGCGCATTGCAGGATCACAAACACCGCACCGTCGGGAGAGGCTCTTGCTAGAATCAACGGCGCGGCCGCGTCCTTTGGGTGCCTCGCCCGCTCACTCGGTCCGCTGTTGAGTGGCAAGCTTCTGACGATGGGTATCGCGGTCCAGCACTTGGAGATTCCGTTTTGGACGCTCAGCGGTGTTGCATTGTTGGGCTTTGTGGTGACACCCTTGCTTACCGATCATGCATAAAATTAGGAATTAGTCTCTGAAGGGGGCCAAGGGCAAAGTGTGACGAACTCAGCTGGGTTTTATGAGTAGGAGGCGAATAAGACTTTGGTTTTGTCCAAGGTAGTTGCACGAAAAGAACCGGGTTCACCCGGTTTGATAGTTCTAATTCTTTTGGTTCAACACCAAAAGCTAGCTATACATTTACAAGCTGTAATACATGACCTTTCTTCTAGTGTGAATGTATGAAACATTGAGCTGGGTCGTCTCTTTTGATACGCAGGTACGGGTGTCCATCGGGCTTGTAATAGAGGGCGTGCATGTTGCTGCAGATACACCTCAATCGGTGAACCTTGAAGCAGTTGCTTGCACGTATGAGCGGCGATGGGTGCGAGGGGGTGAAGATAGAGTGTCTAGGTGAGTAAGTGCCTGGAGATTTTGGAGGGCGTCGGGACGTCGGTCGCGCAGAGATACACATAATAAGCCTTATGCGGCTGAGCACTTTCTTCCTTCCCTTTACGTTCACTCAAGAACATGAAATGGCTCTCGGATCCATTGTCATTTTTTATATTGCAACATCTTCAGTCTTGTTCCTATAAACCCAAATCCAAGCCTCGCTAAGCTATATCAGGCAACGGCGGTAGCTCGCCCCCAGACGGTAACCCAAACAGTAGAAACCCTGCCTCCCTGAGTAGTGCTAGGACGCGCAGTCCCCCAAACCGTGCTTGTCGAGGGAGCCCTCGCGCAGACATTATTCATGCACACCCAATCGTGATCGCAATCAGTTTCGGCCGCGCAATAGTCACCTTTCACTGTTAGTAGGCCGCAATAGAGTAGGTAGAAAGCTGGGGTGTCCTCATACCGAGACAATGGCCCTCCCACTGACATGCAGGAGCAGGATTGGGCTGGAAAGGCTGAGGCTGTTGTGTAGGAGCAGGCGTGGCAGGCGCGACGGTAGGCTGAGGTTGACCGCCTCCGCCCCATCCGCCACCTTTGCCTTTATCCCGTCCACCTCCCCTGCCGCCACCGCCACCTCCTCTTCCCCCCCTCCCGCCACCACCGCGCTGCCGAGCGACGAGTTCAGGGGCTTCAGCCTCAGCCTCAGGGGCGCCGTTGGTCGCAGCGTGGGTTTGGAGCCCGAGAGCGACGAGGGAGAGGACGAAGGTCACCTTCATGATCAAGTTGGACCTGAATCTATTAGGTAGGTAACTGAATGATAAGCTTTCTACCAATTTGGTCGATGGCTCCGACCGAGATGCTTGGGTTTCCTTGGTGTCATGCTAACGGAGGGTCTTGTCCTTTTATGCCCAGGGCAGAGGAGAGGAACCGTCAGAAAACTTGCTCGGCATGTGTCATATGAACTACTGCCCAGCACTAGGCAATTTTCTCCGGATTTGCTTAATGTTGATCATCTACTCGGCAATTGGATCCGAGTCGATGCGACGACTGCGTGACGGGACGACTTCAAAAGTCCGGGGTATTAGGCGAGAAACTCGAGTATCTGGGCGTTCTATCAACTTTGGTAGTTTGAGACCAGAACTTCAAGATTGCTGCAGCGCCGACGAGGCTTGGCGCTGCCGAAATCTTGAAGTTCAACACATCCCATCAAATGTATGATCCCAACATTGTACGACTCAGTGCAGACCCAGTTTATGTTCACGGTTTAAATTGATAGGCCGCGATTGCTTGATGATTGGGTGTTCTGTCAGTATCCCCGGCCAGTGTGTTGGGGAGCCTGGCCTGACTGCCGCCCCAACTGCCGGCCGTTCCCCAGGAAATGATGCTTGGCAAAATGTTTCAAGATCAAGATGCATCCCTATCGTTGTGATGGCTTCCTCCCAAGTCTAGAACCACGGAACCGCCAATGAGAGTAACATTGATGGTCCTCGCCACCTGCTCTAGTTTATCATGCGTCGTCGGCTTGAGAAGCGAGTCCCGCCTACTGAGAGCCGCGCTAATCAATGGGGCAGGTCGCGGAGCTGTGAGGTCGTACTGAAGCACTCAGCTGTTATGAAAAACCGGCCGTGGACCCCACTCTCTCCACTTCTGAGCAGCCCATGATTTCAGGTCCCGAACCCGACGACCCAGCTCCCGAGCCTGAAGCGCCGTGTTGTTCGGGGGCCCCAAACAAGAAACGGCGTTTGGGCGCCGGCGGGAGGGCAGGTTGTTGCATTCCGTCTTGGCGCCCCGGACACTTTAATATCGGTCGCGTGGATGTGGGCCCTTGGCCCTTCCGTTCGGCAGTTCTCAGGTCCTGAGCCATCGTGACTCCCCTTTGTTAACTGCGAACCGCACCAATCCCAAGCAGCAAGCTTGTACGTCTGACGGAAGGTGCAGTTCACATGCGCTTGCAGATAGCAACCGCCTCCATAAAACCATTGGAAACCGGGGACCTGCTAATATATCACGGCGTGGCTTACCGACTTCAGACGCCGGCCCGCACGGTCGACTTCATTACGCCATGTCTTGGGCCGGAGAACCCTAGGCTCCACGCCACACAGGACATGCCAGTGACAGACAGCCACAGGGGTTCCAAGTGGCGGACTTGGAGTATATAGGGCCTTGATGAACCGCTCCTTCCTCAGCTGAAACTCGGCAAGCTTCCATCGTCACTGCCTTACCTTACTACTTGAACGAGTCAACACACTCGCCCATCATGGTTGCCTTCAAGTCACTCCTCGTCGGGCTCCTGAGCGCTTCGGCCACTGTCGTGAATGCCCTCCCGTCGGCACCGCTCGCCGGCGAATCGGCCAACCTCAACGTTCTGCAGGAGCGCCAGCTGTCCAACCCCTCGTCAGGATGCGGCAAGTCGGCCTTCTCGTCGGGCACCAAGTCGGTTAACGTCAACGGCAAGAACCGTCAGTTCATCGTCCGCGTGCCCAACAACTATAACGCCAACCGGTCATACAAGCTCATCTTCGCGTTCCACTGGGTCGGCGGCACCATGAACGACATCTCGTCGGGCGGCAGCGACCGCGAGCTGTGGTCGTACTACGGCATGCAGCGCAACGCCGGCGAGTCGGCCATCCTGGTGGCGCCCCAGGGCCTTAACAACGGCTGGGGCAACAGCGGCGGCGAGGACATTGCCTTTGTCGACGCCATGATTACCCACATTGAGAGCGCCCTCTGCGTCGACAAGCGCCAGCGCTTCAGTCTCGGCTTCTCGTACGGCGGCGCCATGACCTTCAGCATCGCCTGTTCGCGCGCCAACGAGTTCCGCGGCATCGCGGTTATCGGCGGCGGCCAGCTCTCGGGGTGCAGCGGCGGCAACGACCCCATCGCCTACCTCGGCATCCACGGAATCAGCGACGGCACCCTGAATGTCGGTGGTGGCCGCGGCCTGCGCGATCGCTTTGTGAAAAACAACGGATGCGCGTCGACGAACGCCCCCGAGCCCAAACAGGGCAGCAGAACGCACATCAAGACCGTCTTCAATGGATGCAAGACTGGATATCCCGTCACTTGGATCCCCTTTGACGGAGGCCATTACCCCGGCGCTGTCGACAATGGCCCGGAGAGCGGCGCAAAGTCGTGGGTTCCAGGCGAGATCTGGTCGTTCTTTACCCAGCCGCAGCTGAGCAGCTGAGAGCGGGAACTTAATCATGTATTTTTGTCTTGGTAATATTGAGAGGGAGAAATAAAGAGGCCGTCTTGCCAAATAATCGACCTTGGATTTGCAGATCGGCACTAGCGGGTGCCAAAACACTGATGAGACGAAATGGTGCCATGTTCGGATGAAGGGCAATCCCTAGTTCATGCTTGATGGGGAACCCTGGGGAAAGGATCGTGCGCTTGCTGTACCTTGGAAACAATACTCCGTGTTTTCCCCCAAGTCAATCAGTGGCAACACACTGCGCAAAGGTGCTCGGAATCTCCAAAGTCGGCAGCGTTTCAAGCTAGTGCAATGCGCTGAAAGGATGCATGACAATCCCACCTTCGTCTTGAACATGATGGGCTCACCCACGTGTCACCCGCTCAATCGGTCTGTGCGGCACCTCGAGTCCAGACGAACTACGTATTGCAGGTGTGTGAATCCAGGTTCATTTTGTTACAAAGGCCAAAGCTAGTGGCGATCTACCAAGATCGACTTCGTCTCCAGGTTTTGCAACATGGGCGTCGCATCATCTGCAGCCCCGAGAGCGGTTACGCACCAAATCTCCCCAGGTTATTAATCCCCCGCATTGCCGCCGACTTTTCGTACTGATCAGGTACTGCGCGACGCTTCTGTACGACGAGATGACCAACGGTCATTTATAACGGCTCGACAAAAAAGGCTGGTCGAACCGACTATGGAGAGCTCATACTTGGGATCATCGCAACCGTCGTAGCGGGAAGAAAGGAAGGACTTACAGGACGACAGAGGCCAGGCGCCACGACCCCTCCGATGGGCGGTCCTCCACCCGGCGAATGGAATGGCTGGCCGTTTGACTTCAGCGGGTTCCCACACGACGACTATGGTCCACGCCTGAACTGGGGCGTTTGGGTCCTGACGGCGCTGGCAGGCCTATTCGTGGGCCTTCGCATTTACTGCAAGCACCTGCGACGACGCGGGCTGTGGTGGGATGATCATGTTCTCATCGTCAGCTGGGTAAGTGGGTCGTAGTTGTGTCCCCACTGGGTAGTGGGAGCTCTGTGTCAGGACTTCTGAACGGCTGCTAATGCGATGATGGTGACAGGTCTGTCTGGTGGCCCAGTCCTCCCTCATCACACTCAACACCACAATCGGGTACGGCAAACACATCTGGGACTTTCACCCGAAGGATCTTGGCACCTTCCTGCTTCTTTCCAACACGGGTGGCTTCTTCTCCATCCTCGCCGCCATGTGGAGCAAAACCTCATTCGCCCTCACCGTTCTCCGCCTTTCCGACGGGTGGGTGAAGAAGGCCGTGTGGTTTATGATCGTGTCCATCAACGCGCTGATGGGGTTCAGCGCGCTGGCTACCTACATCCAATGCACACCCACCCACAAGCTCTGGAATCCCCTCATGACCGAAGGGAGCTGTTGGCCAAAGCAGGTCATCATTGACTACAATATATCCACATCAGGTAAGCCTGACTCGGATTTCAACTCCTCCCAAACGCATAAACACCGAAGCTGATGCGATGAAATGCAGCATTCTCTGGCGCAATGGACATCTTCCTGGCCTTGCTGCCGTGGAAGATAATCCTGACGTTGTCGCTGAACAAGAAGGAAAAAATTGGCGTCGTAATTGCCATGAGTATGGGCGTGTTGTGAGTGTACCCCCTGGGAGCTGACTTCCCTGATGAAGGAACGCTGACACAGAAAACCGACAGCGCCGGAGCAACCTCGCTTGCGAAGATCACGCAGCTGCAGGCCATCAACAAGTTTGATTTGAGTAAGACTTCCTCATTTGGCCTTAGTTTGGCTAAGACACAGCGGATATGCTATATGCTAACAAAATGTTTCTAGTCGACGGAATCTGGCTCTCGTATCTCGGGACGGCAGAGAGTAGCATCACTATCATGGCTGCCTCTGTTCCCGTCCTCAGGGCCCTTGTCCGGCCGGCACATCCCGCGCCGCCAGGGTCATTTTACAACGGCGATTTGTTGGAGAGTCAGCTTGAGCTGGTAGCTGTGGATCAGGGACAGCCTGGGAAGAAATTGCAGGCCAAATGAAGGTCCCCTGAGGTTGTGTAGGTGCTTGACGATGCATTAGTGACTTTTCATGTACATTTACAACAAACACCCTGTATAAATTTTACCTAATGCTTATTACTGGCTGCTTTGATCTTCTCTCAACTGCTTGCGAGTGACGCCACAGCTTCTCATGGGATTAGGCAACGTCGCAGTTTCTCGCACGCCCTCAGCGCCGCTTGGGGCTTTAGGTGCCATAGGAACTGAGGCGGAGAAGGAGACCGTGGTGGCTGCCGTTGAGAATTGGGGCCCGCCTCCTGCCCCTCCTGCCCCGCTTGCTCCCCGGTCGTCAGCCGGCCCGCTGATCCCGGCCACCGACGCTCGGTGGCCCCTGAGCATTTCCCCTCGCCGGCGCCGACGCTTGAGCGAAGTGAGAATCGCGTCGATGGTCCCCCCGCCGGAAGTCAATGCCCCTCGAGGTAAAAAGAGATAATGCGAGAGCTACGACTGAAGTGTGTATGTCATTGCGTTCAGGAACAACGAGCTCGCTGCGCGCTAACCCTCGTCTGGCTAGGATACATGGATCTGATGTCACCGGGGTTGGAGCGTTCGGTTCGGACGGGAAAGCAGTCTTTAGCGCCTTGGCGATTGGGATAGAGGATGGAGATTGGCGGAAGACGGTTCCCCATGAGGGAGGTACGGGTGCCTGTACCTCGCAGGATGGCAGGCGCGCCCTCGAGCCGCCCCACCACACGACCGCGACGACCGCTGTCGCGGGCCGATGCTGGGTTCTCCACGGCTCCACGGCGCTTTCCAAATTCCAACTTGGTCCCCCATTTCCCTCTGAGAGTTTCTCCTTGGTCGCTTGAGCAGGACTGGGTCCCACAAGGATCACCCAAACTCCGCAAACGGGATGCGTTGCGCCGTCGGTTAAAAAACCCATGTCCAATACCGCATTGAGGTATTGCTCGCCAACCGCTGCCCATCCACCCATTTCAGCCTTTACTGTCAGTACAATCTTACCCCGTCAACCTGGCTCGCGGGAGATCGTGACGGGCCCGTTGAGGGGTTCGGCCAGCTGCTGCCAGGTACTTTACATTCATTAAGGGGCAATGTTGCATCCCCGATTTACCGCTAGCGAGGGATGACGGGATCTGCTGCATGAGCACTGGGTATTTGGGTCGTATAGTGGTGTCTATGGATGGAGCGCGGTCGGGACTGCGGTCACGGAATCCTTGGCGAGAGTGGGAAAATCCGGTGGAACCCCCGGATTGGATTTGATATTAATACCCTGGCCCACCGCCGGTCGAGTTCCCCAGGTTTGTTGTTGTCTCGGACGGACAGAGATCGACATCTGAACTTCACAGCAGTAACCCGCCGGCCAATCCAGACCCCCAACGCGACCATGAACAAGAAGCTGCTCGCCTTCCTCCTGGGGAGCTCTGCCTCGGCCGAGATCATCTACGCCACGTCGTACAATGACCATGCCGTCACGGCCTTGAACCTGAACGGATCGTCTCTGACCGTTCTGGGGACCAAGCTCGACTGCGGCTCCGAGCCGACGTGGTTGACGCTGGACAAGGCGAAGGGTATTCTCTACTGTCTGAATGAGGGCTGGGGCGGCGCCGCTTCCATCACGTCCTACATGACGTCCGCCAGCGGGTTGCTCAGCACCCTTGACGTCCTGCCCGTGCTGAAGAGCCCGGTCTCGGCGACCCTCTTCGGAAAGGGCAACAGCAAGCTCGCGGTGGCCTACTAGTACGTCATGACTCACGACCGCCCAGATATCTGATGATTGCCATTGCTAATCTCCATTGCAGCGACACCTCGTCGTTCGGCACTTTTGATGTTGCGGACCCCAAGGACCTGAAGCTCCTGGCACAGCAGAACTACACCCTCTCTGCGCCCGGCACAAACCCCGAGCGTCAGGATGCGGCCCATCTCCACGATGCCGTTGTCGACCCCACCGGCCAGTTCATCCTCGTGCCCGATCTGGGAGCCGACCTGATCCGCATCTTCAGGGTTGACTCCGGTGTCACGGGCGCTGCCTCGGTTGGCGCCATCAAGGCCGTCGCCGGATCCGGCCCCCGCCACATTGCCTTCGCCACCGCCGGCAAGAGCACCTTCCTCTACTCGACAAATGAGCTGTCCAACACCATCACCGGATACAGCGTCAATTACGGCAAGGCCGGCGGCAAGGGCCCCGACTGCGCCACCAAAGAGGATGCCCTCCCGGAGTTCACCCAGCTCTTCACTTTCAGCACCCACGGACCCGGCGGCAGCGTCCCCGCGGGTACCAAGTCGGCCGAGATCGAGGTTTCTGTAAGTTGACAGACAGCCTTTCTAACTTTAATCCATCATTTTCAGACTAACAAGAAAATAAATAGCCCGACCAAAAGTTCCTCATCGTGTCGTCGCGCGGAGAGAACCTCCTCAGCATCCCCAACTTCGATGCCAAGAACTCGACTGCCATCCCTTCGGACCCCCTTGTTTCGTTCGCCATCAATGGCACATCCGGCGCCCTGACCCACGTTCAGACTGCCCCCGCTGGAGGCCGCAACCCCCGTGGCTTCTCCCTGAATAAGAAGGGCAATCTTCTGGTCTCGGCTCTGCAGGACGACAACCGCGTGGTCGTCTATGAGCGCGATGTCAAGACCGGCCTCCTGGGCAAGGTCGTGGCGTTTGCCACCGTTGGCCTTGGTGCCAACAACGGGCCCAACTACGCCCTCTTCGACGAGTAGGGGTATGGGGGTAATTTGCCATAGGAAGGGGCCAAAAGCTTGTACCATTTATTTGGGTGTTAGTAGTATTACTATGTTTGATGAGACACAATAATGCGCGTCGAACTTCCAGTTCGGTCTTTCTCTCCCTCTGTTCTCCTGGGCGGACCTCAAAGCTGCCTGATATGCTGACTTTGCCCACACAAAACAGCACGGCTCTATTGTAAACCCTTCTTGTTTTGCTCTCACCTTGAATGCCCTGAATTAGGCAACATATAAGACGGCATCTGATGTATTGTAGCACAGCGTGTTGTGGGCTGAAAAGAGTGCGAGCTGAGACACTTCGTGCCACTTTGGTGCGATTGGCAGTTTACTCTACTATGTCATTTATAAGCCACTCGGGAACCTTTCCAGCCTATCGTAACACGTGAAGTGAGAATTGCCGCTCTTACTGGTAGTTGTCGGTTGTAGTGAGTCTGTGCTTCCCACACAGCGGAAACTAGTTCCGATGGCTCTGTCCACGGTGAGCGTAGCGTTGAATTTGCTTGGCTGAGACGATCGCATCGGAGCCAGGCTCAAAGATGCGGTTATGACATTTGGTGTATTCCCCAACACATGCATTGTGCGGAAGGTGATGTGGCAGTCTCGCAGAAAAGTAGGACATAAAACCAGGGATTTTCAACGACCTCCTGCTTGGGTACCCGAGAAGTTATGCCCTCGTGCCTCGACATATTCGAGCCGGTAGCAGAATAGACCTCTTCTACCGCACTGAGGGTTTTCCTGGCATGAGACATGGAGGACACCGTTGAAGAGATCACTTCTTCCAAGACGCCATCGAACGAGATGACGCGCGGGGCCGATGGCGCTGGTAAGGCCCCTTTCGCCCGTATTCCTCGCCAACCACATATCTATGCAGACGGTGACGAATACCCAATTATGTAGGCAACAATAGTCCCGCCTGGACATAGGCGGAAGGGAAGAAGCTTCTTCTCAAGCTAGATCTGTTGTTTATACCGTCACTATGGATGATGACGCTGATCTCGCACCTTGACCGGTCCAAGTAAGTGGGCTCCACGTTTCCCAAAGCATTTCTCGCTGGCTTTAGACTTGATGGGGAAAACATGCTGATGAGTGAGATAGCATTGACAATGCGAGAATTGCTGGCATGGGCTTGGACCTGCGGTTGTCTTTAGCACAGTACAGCTTGATCATCATTGCCTTCTACAGTAAGTATTATGTCTGTTAGCGTATGTCACTGCCGCTAGCGGCAAAACTTCCTTTGCATGTCGATGCAGAAACTTGAAATCTCCCCCCTATTCACACAGTGGTTCTTCGCATCTACTTAGTTAGCTACATTCCCCTTGCGCCCGTCTGCAGCATGATTGTCACGTGCACACGACCATCGATCCTCCTGCCTTCTGCCATGGCGTGTTGGGGGGTAGCGACTTGTGCGCAAGTGGCGGTCAGAACGTCATCGCAGCTCCTTGCTCTTCGAGTTCTCATTGGCATGTTCGAGGCTGCCCTGACCCCGGCCTGCATCGTATTGCTGTCATGTTGGTACCGCCCAGCGGAGCAGTCGAAGAGGGCCATCGCCTATACATCGTCAGTCATGCTGGGCGGTGCCTTTGGCGGGTTGCTGGCCGGCGCCATCACGGAGAGGTTGGAAGGTGCGCGAGGGCTTAGGGGCTGGCAGTGGCTCTTCATCGTGGAAGGCTCCATCACCATCTTCTGGGCCATCATCTGCGTGTTCTTGATCCCCAACTTCCCCGAAAACTCACGCCATTTCAGTCCGAGACAGCGAGAGACGGCAATCCTGCGAGTGAGAGATGTGGGTACGGTTGGGCACTTTGGAAAGCTGCCAGGAGGGCAGAAAATGGGCAAGGCTCGTTCGGTGGTGGTCGCTTTTAGTGACTGGAGGACGTGGCTTGTCACCTTGGCTACATCGGTCCGTTACCCCTTCCCCCCGAGAGACGCAGCGATGGGGCGAGTACCTACCAAGTCACGGCACCACTAACAGTTACTAGTGCCTCAGCTGCTCCCTGGTCTTACCCTACTTCTACCCAAGCCTCGTGTTTGAAATGGGATACAAGAACCCGGTTACGGCACAGTACATGACTGTAAGTCCCACGACCGGTTCATCACCTTACTCAGGTATGTGCTGATGGTAGCGGTGCCAGGTCCCTATCTGGGCTGCGGCCTTCGTTTGGTCCGTCGGGCTCTCCGTCCTCGCGGATCGCATGTCTGCGAGCCGCTCACTGCTTCTCTCCATCTCGATGGCCTACGCCACGGTGATGACGATTGCGGTGTGTGCTCTGTACGGTACCGTGGAGAGGTACATCCTTCTCGTCCTCATGGGGACTGCAGTATGCTCGACAATCCCGGTGGGCGCCTCGTTCGCCGCCACCACGTTCCGAGACATGCCGCCCGAGGCCCGCACTGTTGCTGTTGCCGTGACCGGGGTAGGCACTCAGCTCGGGAACTTTTATGGGGCCTACCTATTCCCAGCCGAGGCCGCACCCAAGCACCTCGTTGGATTTGGTGTCATTGCGGGGACACAGGGGGGCGGCCCCATTTCTTTTCCTAGCTGCCTTCTTCCTGCTGCGTCATCGGGAGAGGCAAGGGGCCATGGCAAAGGAACGTGATATCCCCTCCAATAGATAGTTCCCCCTATTCCAGTTCTTTCAGCCAAGTCTACTGGTTACTCGGGGGCATTTGACTTTCTTGGATGGTCATCAAAGTGAGCTTCAGGCTGGGCGCCCATTGTTAAAACTTGAGTGTATTCATTCTCTTGCTATCGCAGTATGTGCGGCTTTGTCTAACTGGGGCCTTCATTATTGTCCGTGTCTATCCTTTATTTGTCTTCCCTTCAAAATACTCTACAGCTTGTTTCCAAAGAAAAGGTATCTCAAAATGTTCCCCGAATCGCCATGCATGTACAATTCCATCCTGCCTCTGCGGCTCTCTCATTTACTTCGTTATGCCGGACTTGGGCTCTTCTCGGCTCTAGTCGTTTTTGCCGCTTGATTCGGAGCTTCTATCGGAGCTCTTCCTGATCTTCTCCATCAAGGGCACGCCGATGCCCAACAGGCCCTTGTCATCATTTCCTTCCGTTTTCGCGACTTGCTTTTCTTCTTCTTTTTGTTTCTTTTTCTGAATCTTTCCCATCACCTCAGCGGTCAGGTCCTGCTTTAGGAGACGTTCCAGAACATCCTTTTTTCGGGTTCGACGATCACCGATGGATATCAGGATGCCAGCTGTGGCGTTTGTGGCTATCGAGAAGCACAGAATGGACGTAGTAGCGGCCGCCGATCTCGATTCCCTGCTGACCCCGTAGGTGCATATGCCGAGGGCAAGCTGCAGGCAGCTGTGCAAATCGAGCAACAGAACTACAGCAACTAGTAGCCGGAGAGGGAAGGCGTAGTGCGTTTGCGTCTCGTGGGGTTTGTAGAACGTGTGAGACTTCTCTAGTCTCCTCTGATGACGAAGCAGGATCTCCTGTTCCTTGTCTGACAGAACGGGGTAGAACTCGTTTCCCTCTTGCCTTTGCGGTGCGGCCTCTACATCAGGCGGTGTGGCACTCGCTTCCCCAGTGGGGAGGTCGTTGTGATCTTTGAGGTTAGGGAGGAGTAGTTTTTCACGCATCTTCCACGTCTTCCTGTGGTAATGCGCTACATACGCCATGTTGTAGGTGTCGACGGCTCGGAAGGGTGCCAGGCCGAGGCCAACCAAGTTGAACAGAGCCACGAGTACAAGGTCGATGACATCGATGGCGTAGAGCTGCTTCTCGCCAACGTAGATCCAGCCGATGAGGAACAGTACCCAAGCCAAGCCCTGTGCAGTATTAGCCGAAGGTAGCGAGTAGTCATAGCTAGAGACGTACAAAAAGCGTGATGAGCGTGGCGTATAGGGTAACGAAGAAGCCCAGCGGGTTGCTGGCATACTGCCCGAATGCTTTCAGCCGCTGCTTCATCTTGGAGCGGCGGGAGTGGAGCATATGTCGGACATAATCGTTGAGCAACTTGATGTCTTCCTCGCGCCAGCCCTCCAGGGATGCATCGTTGGGGAGTATGGCGTATTGAGGCTCCGTGAGCACGGAAGACAAGCTTGGGCTCCGCACAGCGCCTGGCGGCACTTCTTCGGCATCCTTGCCCTCCCCGACATCTTCGACCGACGGTGGGAACGCACCGGGTATCGGAGGCAGCTGGGAGAGGTTGTATGTTGGCTGGCGATTCACCCATCGGCCCAGAGATGGGACGAACAGGGAGTTCTGAACATTGGTGATGGATGACAGCGTCGCAACCTCGGGGTCTGGTGGTATGTTAGCGGGGGTTTGGCAGGTGTTATCCAGGGGCAGGATGGCGACATACCAATAACGTCGAGGAAGTCCACGATTCTTGAGTCGTAACAGTCCTCGTTGGAGGCATCTGGCTCGGCTGGCGGACCCGTGGCTGTCTGGCGACGACGGCCGAGCAGACGGTGCAGCCTACCCCTCTGGGGGTCGGCAGGGTCGGCAGCCGGATCAATGCATGCAGCGGATGTGGACTCGAGCTCGGGAACCGACGACAATGGGTTCGTGGGGCCTGCATTGGCGGCGTCCCGGGGCACTATTATGGTGGGCCGCTGGGGCTCGGAGCTCGAGCGGCGTCGGCCCGAGGCGTCGGCATCGCGGTCAGCATGTGGGGGGTTGTCGATGGTCGATGCCAAGTAGAGCTTCGACGGGAGTGGGCCCCTTAGCCGGCGGAGCCGGATTGCCGATTGCTGGCGATCCAACGGGCGGAGGTGCATGCGCGCATCCTGGGCGGTCCTGGCGTGCACCAGCGGTGAGGCGGGGAAGGAAGGGAAGGGCGATTGCGATTGCGATTGCGATGATGGCGATGGCAAAGCATTGGCATTCGCTGCTGGGGATTGCTCAGTTATCGGAGTCGCGGGAGTGACGGTCGTTGATGCAGTGGTGGGAGCCGCAACGCTGTGACCCGAGCGACGGATCTGTCCGAAGTACGATGGTTCTGAGTCGCCGTCATCCTTGCCGGGATCCATCCCGTGGTCTGCGGTGGTGGGGGTGCTTCGACCTCGCGCTTTCCTCTCTCTTACTCTATTTCCTTCGCCGTGATTGACAACTGGGTCTTCTTGTCCACTTCCTACAGTGCCTTCGAGATGGAGGGTCGTATTTTGCTAGGATAAAAAACATTACAAAGTACAGCACCTATGTTTTCTCAGCGGCGTGTCTTCGATTCCATGGCCCCTGCGCGTTCCGTTCCCTGCTGGGTGTGGTGACGTCATGTCGCTCTGTTTTGCCCTGCCTCGCGTCCGGGGGCGGCCCAACCAAGAAGCTTCGCGACCACGCTGACCCATTTTCATACCTTCCTCTGGCGTCGACGTTTCGTCTGGGCAAATCCGGCACCAATCCCGAAATCCACCCGCTTCTATCCGAATGAATGGTGGGCGGTTTAATGCTGTGCTGTAGCAGTGCTTGCTAGAAAATTGCGCCGAATGGGTTTTCCACGAAGTGCGCGGTAGAGGTATCTTGGGGCCAACACCGCAGCACTGGCCAATCCAGAATGGATCCCCGCACTTGGCCGAATCGCCTCCAAGCACACTGCAGTCGCGACCGTGCCCCCCACAAAAAGGAAGACGATTGCAGACCAACTTTTTTTTCAATATCAGTGGTCTTCTCGAATATCGCAAGATAAAATAGATCCAAGATGGCAAAGGGAAGAAGCCAGATGTTTTGTTGGTCGAGATCCGCCAGTTGCCGAGCAAGTGGATCCCTCCTCGTCATCAATGGCAAAATGGCGCCCAACCAGGAGTCTGTATTTAAGATGGTGAGCGCTTCCATCATGAAGAAAGATGCTGTGCTCTTAGGTAGTGTCGTATTTGCACCCACTGTATCATTTCTTGGGCAACCATTCAGTTCCCTCTCGGCCGTCAGTACGACGCACGCAGCCTACGAAGGAAAGAATTGGAAGGGTCTCTTATCTCCGTCCGAAAATGCGTTCTTGGAATCCTCACACAGTCTTGTTCTGGGACGGTAAGGCCTTGGCTTATCACATAGCAGGCCTTTTTAACATGCAAGAAGGCCTTTCGGAATGCCAGAAGACATTTTGTGCACTGGCGAGGGGGACCCTTTCTTTTGGTCCAAGCTCGGCCAAACATCGAGTTGATGCGAACGACTTCCAAGGCAGCTCTCAACCCTGAGGACGCTTGCCGGCTAACATTCGAGGTAATCGACAACCCTCTAGATCAGCAAAGCTGGCCGCGCTGCATTGGGACTCTTCGAGTGCCAAGTAGTAGCAGCCCTCCGGGAGATGACGGCTGGATATGCCTGGATAACACTTCGGCGCCTGAGAAGAAGTGCCCAGCTGACTGCCTGTCCGAGCCGTTTCAGCGAGAGGTCAAGAGACTCCTGGAGAAAAGACTGTTGGTCTTTGTGCAAATGGAAAAAGCGAGACGGCAACACGTGGAACACAAGCCCCGAATCCTGACTCGCAATCCTTGTTTTGCTTACCACCACCACTAGGGGATGCTTGAGAAAACCGCGGCTGCCGCTAGTGGCTGAAGATGCGAGCCTTACGCTTTTTGAGTGGCCGCCTACTAACCTGGAACAGTAAAAGGTTGTCACTCTCTGGATTACCAGCGCGACCCAGACCGGCACAGCCTCTATTTTCCGGGGCACGATGCTCTGCACTCAGTCGCTGGCGAGGTTGGTGGGGGCCGTGTCAGCGTGCAGGCAACAGGAATTAGGCCGCAATCGGGACGCAGTGTACCTTTTTTTCAGCCAACAGGGGGTCGAGATTCGATCAGATAGGACGGTCAACTGCGGCACGGACACGCGGGGGACTTGTGCAAGCTTGCTGTCACCAATCCGCATCGCCGCATCGCCGTGGCGCCTGCACAGTTGAATGGCGCCGGCAAAGATCTTCACACCATTACCAGAGCCTTGTCTTGAGGACAGCGGGGGAGGGTTGGGGATGTCCTGCATGCAGGCGGCCCGGTACTACTTACCACTATACCCTGTTCGCACTGGCCTTTCCAGAGCCGCTTCAGGTTGTTATCTACATATTCTCTGTCGGTTTCCCGTTTTTCAGAGTTTCTCAGAGTCCGCGTCCGGTCACCTTTGACTTTGGTCACCACCAAAAACCGTCCTGATGAGCGGCGTGTCAACGACATCTTCGGCGCTCCCCACGGCCACGGCGCCGCCACTGTCATGGGCGGCGCCACCGATCGCCGATTTCAACTTCAGCCGGAACTGCACTGTTGCCGGACTGTGGGCGGCATCTGAGGAGGTCCCGTTCGTCACGACGCTCGACTACATTCGCGATTCGCTTCCCGAGGGGCTCAGTCCGATACCGACCGACTACCAGATCCTCGAATGGTTCACGAGCAACGTGGTGTACGGCAACGAGACCATATATACGAAAATGCGCAGCAGTGCTGTGGAGAATTGCCGGTATGAGACCTGCGTGGCGCTGGACTGGGAGGGCATCGCCGACCTCGCCGGCGTTGGCATGGTCATCACCTACTTCCTCGAGGCCATCATCACGACGCTCCTGTTCGTCCTTATGTCGCTCGATCACCACGTGTCCGGGAAATCCCACGTGGGAAACCTCCTCGTGCGTTGCGGGCTGCCTAGGCTGCACATCCCCTACCGGCTCTCGGCCGCCATGCACGGCAGTCTCGACGAGTTTCTCAACAGTGCCATCGTCTTCGCCCTTTCGATGCTCGCCGCCTCCATCTTCGAGAACGCGTTCAACACCATGACGCAGGGCGTCGAGACCACTGTCTACGCCACGCTGTTGTCCATGCTGCTTCCCCTCTTCACCGTGTTCCCCGTTGCCATCCTCCAGGCGACCGCCCGCGGTACACTGCGCCGATCGAGGCTGAGAGTGGCCATCTGGGTTCTCATGATCGTCCTCATGGTCATCGTGTGCGTTCTCGCCATAGCAGCCTTCAAGTTCCTAAAACATACCGAAAAGGGGGGGTTTTATATCCGGATCTCTCCTCAGCAGAACTTTGAGCGGTGGTGTGCTCCAACCGAGCAGGAGTTCTCGGTGCTCCCTGCCATCTACACCGGCGCCGCCACGTTCGCCTTCACGTTCGCCTTCTGGTTCATTGTCGTCCGCGATCACTACTTCATCGGGATACCCTTCTTCGGCCCACACAGGGGCCTCAACAAGATGAGGGAAGTGTGGTGGCTGGTCGTGGCCGGGCTGAATCTCATCGGCATGTGGACGTACCTTGTTCTGTTCACAGAGTACCGCCGGCTTATTGTCCAGCTCGCGGGATACTCGCAGCAGGACACCCGCTGGAGCGTTGGACAGGTGCTAGCCCTTTTCACGTGGGCCCCAGTCGTGGTGGACTTTCTGTACATCCTGATCCGTATGTCACTCACCAGGCCCCCCCCTTGAATAATGCGCTACTAACAATTTGCAGTTGGGCCGAAGGCGGGATTGGAAGGTCGCATCTCAAATCAGTGGGATATTGTTGCCAGCGAGGGCAGCGGCCCAGCAGATCGTCCCCCCAGGGGTGGCCAGGACAAGGTGCCACTGGTACAGGATGTCGAGGTCTCGTTCCCAAGTCCCGACTTTCGTTACTCTCATCCATCGCCAAGAGAAGACGCCTATCTCATGCGTCAGAGGTCGCGAGAAGAGTATTAGAGCCGGCACTGCCCTTTTCGTGGCGTAATAGCCGGCCAGCGACGAGAAATAAAACAGGTACAACTCAGCCAGCGGGGAGAATGTCGCCTATTACAGACATTCCTGGCATGTGGATTTCAAAAAGAGTCTCAAGGCTTTACGGTGATGAGAGATGACGCAATCAGCCGGAGGTTTTATATTTTCCTCGCATTAGAGTCAAAACGCTGGCATTCTGAGGCTGCCGATCCCCTCATTCCGATTCGGCCCCCTCCTTTTTCGTCCTTTTCCCCCACCTCCACCTCCCGAGAAGCTTGGAGCCAACCGCACCTTGGCTCAAGTAATGTTTCAGATCCAGCCATGTTATTCGCTCAGCGAGGCCGGGTATCATGCCGGTGCAGAATGCCCATGAGCATTAGACCTCGCTAAACAACTCAAGCTACTGGTCTCTCTAAATATATTATGCTTATTCCGGCCCCGCAGGTCCGGAAGCACTCTCCGAGATTACCCATTCAAGCGATCGGTCATGCCTCTAACCCAACCAATGAGATGCAAGTACCGACGAGCTGCCTACCTAATGGCCGGGGAATTCGTGTCTACCACCCTTGAGGTTCAACAGCAAGCGCAAAGCACGTAGTTGTCGGTCAGATGCCCAGACCCCGCCGTCGCCTCATCCTCTGCTGCGTTACGAAGCGTCTTTCGCCCCTCTCTCCTGACAGTTGTCCAACCTCATCGTACATCCTGGTGTTGTTTCACAAAAAAAAGAAGCTTTGCGGCCCTCTTAC
>Ga0247780_1000583_pt1 | contig 32883 bp, 37 predicted proteins | sample UWRJL079202R5_FD_179927 | JGI IMG/M metagenome (GOLD analysis project Ga0247780, IMG submission 179927) | Plant litter microbial communities from Arlington Agricultural Research Station in Wisconsin, United States - UWRJ-L079-202R-5 | ecosystem: Environmental > Terrestrial > Plant litter >... | reverse complement strand
CTTCAGTTTCTGAGGAATTTGAAGATTCTGACGAAATTCGGCCCACCTCTTTCTGAGCCTTGTGAATCTTCTCGATATCCACAAATACAGAATTCGGATCCGGAACCACCTTCTTCCTTTTACTAAGCATCAACCTCTCAATAGTGGCTTCCAGCTGTTCGATTTTTCGTCTCTGCATAGCTAATTAGAAGTCCTTTTCATCAAAGGCCTTTTCAATCTTCCGAAACAAAAACCTCTCCGTTAGAGTAGGTTGGCCTAAGGGCCTTAAAAGGGCCTTCAGCTCCTTAACCTTCTTAGGGGTCAAAATCCGGGGGCACGTGTAGCTATAGTCTTCTAATTTAGCCCCATAGGGAGTCAGGGGCTTCGTGGTGGCGCCAGAGTTATTTTATAACTTAAAGGCCTTATTGTTTTCTACTAAATGCTAGCTTATTAATAACTTACTTATGTTAACTAGCTACAACCCTCCAGCCTTCCAACCACTCCGAATATTCCGATTTAAAAGCCTAACCCTTCATACTTAAGAATAACACTTTAGAAAGATTCTTTTACCAGCTACAGATAATTCCTCCAGTCCTTCGCATTATTAAACGTTAACCAGGTTCTAATATATATTCTTTAACAAGCTAAATATACCTAAATCTAATAATTACAGTACGTGGGAGTAATACGCTAACAAATAAAAGAGCTAAATCTTATTACTAAAGTATTATTATATAAACTTATACGTTATATAGCTGTAATAGCTGTTAAGAATAAGAAGGCACTGTTAGTTAGGATCTAAGGGGGTTATTAGGGGGATGAATTTTTTAACTAGCTATTTAAGGCTGATTTTATTAATAGTCCACCCCTTTTATATAGTTGAAAAATACTAGCCTTTATAAAGACCTTTAACCTTTAGAAACCACTGTTATTACATAAAAGCCTTTTTATAAATAACAACTGGATCAAGTAATGCTTTTAAAGCAGAGATGCACTTAATAAAACTGATCTAAGTACGCGAATTTAGCTTTTTCAATATAACTAAACGCCTTTTAGCACTTCTAATAACGTAGCCATTACTCCCCAGGCCCTTTATTAAGCTAGTTTTATCCATATTCCACCTGTGTTCGGGTGGAATCCTCTAAATAGCTGGAATTTAAAGGTAGTTAAACCATTTGTGAATAACCTCCCCTATAACTACTTTTACACACGTAGTATCTATCTTCCGTAACCTCTGGGTCTTAATAACTAGGTACCTGTTAATAAAATGTTAAACCTAGCGTTTTCTAATACAGTAAGAGTCTCCTCACTTAACAGAAATTCTGGTAGCCAGCTCTCGAATCATTACGTGTGAAGGGGGGTTACCAAGGTCGTTCTGAAAAAGAATCCACTTGGCCAAAAGGTCCTCCTGAGGCATAGAAAGCCTCTGGTAGTCTTGGTGTGCCACTGCGTGTGGAAGGTGGCTAGCTAATTGGCCTTGGAGGGTAGTGTACGGAATGGCATACCGTCGTGCAGCCTTTCGAATTGGTAGACCTGCTTTGACGGCTGCGCAGGCCGTGCGCATGTCAAATTCAGTCCACTGCATCTCCAATGGCTGCTTTTACTACGTGGAAAGAATGGAAAAGGTTGCATTCGAAATGGGAGAGAAATTAAGGTTCGTCGGAGGGGGTCGAAATAGCGGTGAGATTGGACACGGTGGTCGAAAACAGGGGTGGTCAAAAAGTGGGCCCCCGGACTTACGTCCTCGAAACCACACTTCTCTATCTCTGCTAATCTAGGTGACAAACCCCTCCCAGACACCCCACTCCTACGAGTCCCCTACCTACATTTCCATCATTTGTCACATTCCTTCCTGTGTCACCTCAGTAACATCCCACCGGAAAACCCTCCCTAATCAACTCCCCCGTCAATCTCCCCATCAACCCCCTCCTCCTCCCCACTAACCTCCTCGGTCCCCTTCTCCCTCTTCTCCTTCTCTGCCGTAGTCTGCTTCTCCCACATGGCATGATACCTCCCCCCGACCGCAAGCAACTCCTCATGATTCCCCCTCTCCACAATCTCTCCCTTATGCAGGACAACAATCTGATCTGAGTTTGTAATCGTCGACAGCCGATGCGCAATCGTGATCGTCGTCCGCCCAAACGTCACCCGCTCCAGCGCATCCTGGATAAGCTTCTCCGTGTGCGAGTCCAGCGAGGAAGTCGCTTCGTCGAGGAGGAGGATGCGCGCGTCCTTGAGGATGGCGCGCGCAATGGCCACCCGCTGGCGCTCTCCGCCCGAGAGCTTGAGGCCGCGCTCGCCGACGAGGGTGTCGTACTTGTCGGGGAAGTCCATGATGCGGTCGTGAATGTTGGCGGCGCGGCAGGCCTCGTAGACGTCGGCTTCGGTGGCTTTGGGGTTGGCGTACAAGAGGTTGTACATAATGGTTGCGTTGAAGAGGACCGTGTCTTGTGGGACGACGCCGATGTTGCGGCGGAGCGAGTCGAGGGTGAGGTCGCGGAGGTCGTGGCCGTCGACGGTGATGGCGCCGGAGTCGACGTCGTAGAAGCGGAAGAGGAGCTTGAGGCAGGTCGACTTGCCGCTGCCGGATTCGCCGACGATGGCGGTCTTGGTGCCGGGGGGGACCTTGAAGGAGATGCTGTTGAGGGCGGGGTGGGCGGTGCTTTTGGATTGGTAGGTAAATTGGACGTCGTGGAATTCGACTTCGCCTTTGGGGGAGGGGAGCTTGGTGGCGCCAGGACGTTCGACAACGCCCGATGTCTCCTTGAAGAGGTCGAGCATTCGCTCGGCTTCGATCATGCTGTTCTGCAGGAAGATGTACCAGGATCCGAAGAAGCCGAGGGGGGCTTGGAGCTGGGCAAAGTAGACGATCAGAGTGACGAACTCGGGGACGGTTTGCTCTCCGATGGATATCTTATAGGCCGACAGCGCGACGAGCAGTGCGGTTCCAATGGAGAAGATGGAGCTCTGGGTCAGGTTCAGCCCGTTCAGCGACAAGGTAACCAGGCGCTGGGCCTTTTGGTAGGTGACCACGTAGCCGCGGAATCGCTCTGTCTCGGGACCGACGGCGCAGTTATGTTGGACCGTCTCGTAGGCCATGATGGCATCTGTTTTGACGGCGTCCATCTCGCGGGACTTTGTCGCCATGTCCCTGCGCTGGCGGGCGCGGAACTTGGCCATGTAGATGGTGAGGAAGATGTAGCACCACATGATGAAGAAGACGATGATTGTGTAAAAGACGTCGTACTTGACGAAGAACACAATGCCTGCAACAAAGATATCGAAGATCATGGGGAAGACATTGAAGACAAGGCTTTCGAGGAAGCTGTTGATGGCGGTGCCGCGCGAGAGGGCGCTGGTGACCTCGCCGATCTTCTTGCCGAGGTGGAAATCGAGAGATAGGCCCAGAACGTGCTCAAAGGCGCCGCACGACAGGCGACGATAGAGCGACTGTTCAACCGGAATCCAGAGGACGTCGCGGGCGGCGCCGAGGACACCCGAACCACCCTGTAGTGCACGGAGGACAATGTACCAGACCATCTCTTTGTACGGAATGCGACCGTAGCCGAGGGCCTTGACCAACAGGCCGAGCTGCAGCGGAACCATGAAGTTGACAATGCGTTGTAGAACCAGAATAAAGACGCATACGACAACAATGGCTTGGTACAACACCGAGTCCTCTGGCCACAAATACGGGAAGAGAATGCGAAATCCGGCAATGTAGTCGAGCCAGCCCGTGTCTCTGGCGGCCGGCTTCTTCTTCCCTTCGATCGGCGGCGCATCGCCGTTCTCGAGGAGTCCCTGGCGCTCACCCGTAGTGGACTCGGACAGTAAGGATCGCACGGCGTAATGACGGCGCACTATCAGAGCGACCATGACGACAAGGGTGAGGATCCTCGCCATGCCGAGTGCGAAGAGCTTGTCGAGGAGCGGACCGGGCAGGTCGATGGCACTTCGCTCGGTGATGAAGAGGGCGGCGACCACGGCCTCGGCGAAGGCGCCGGCAATCCAAGCGTGGCAGTGGGAAGCCCTCGGTGTCCATGGCCCACTGGGGTCCGGAAGCAGGCCGGCGAGGAAGTAGAGCAGCACGCCGACATAAGCGGCCAAGTACGTGCTGAACGGAAATTGTCGGTTGTCGTTGCGCGTCCCATTCGAGCCCACAATGGCCTCGCGCACAACAAGCACAATGGCGGGGATCAACAGGAGCGCGAGAATGGTCTGAGCGCCCCGGACGAGCCGCGCGTAGAAGAGCCGAATTGCTACTGCCGCTTTCGAGTCGTCATCCTCAGCGACATCGTCTTTTGACCGCCGTTGTCGCTCGCGGAAGTAGCATATGAGTTGCGATGTGACGAGTGTCGCGAACAGCCCGCAAGGGTAGAGGTAGAAGGCGACCTGGAGCCCCAGCTGAACTCCTGCCATGGTTGCGATTTGTTGATCGGGGAAGAACGAGGTCAGTGACGGCCCACTTGGCGATGAATTTGCGGTGGGCCGGTCCATCCTTGTTTTGCGCACAGACCACGTGGGATTTACCCACACTGTGCCCCCAACACACAGGAGGCGACAACTGTGGGGTGTCTTCTTTGCCCGGACGAGTAGTAGTCTTTCCTCAGTTGAAGTTTCTCCGAACTCCATATCTTAGTCTCAAGCTTCATTCCCCTGGCGAAGCATTATAAATAAACATCAACTTTGTAACAACACTGGAAGTTTCGAAGATGATGCGTCAACATCTGTTCTCCTTCATCTCCAAGGTCTCAAGACATTGTAGTTGCGGTCTTGACTGCCAAAATCATCATTCAAGTTGTAGGATTAGTTTTCAACCAAAAGGGATTTGCGGCACCAGAGTGGACTTCGAACAACGTCCAATACTCCAACAAAGTTGAAGTTCTTAAATTAAGAAACTTTCGTCAGTCTTTCCTCAATTCATAGTCCCTCACTTAACTCATCGTGGTTTTAGTTCTCATCCTCCTCTTCCTCTGCAGCGCCCTCCCCTCCTTCATCTGAGACATACTCATGCGTCATACAAATACCAGTCTCCTCATCCATGCGATGGTCAAGGTCGGCCCTGTCGTCACACCTTCAGTCAGCGTATTCTCACCAAAACAACCTCGCCAATAGCAACTCACTCCTTCACCGTACACCTCTCATGCTCAACCATGTTCGAACAGTCCTCACATGACTGCGAGCAATAACACTCCGGCAACCAGAAGCACATCTCGCCCACAAACCTTCCAAAGTCCAGCACCCCATCATCCCCAGGGACCTTTCCATTCCCGTTATCCCCGCACGATCTCAATTCCCCCCTTCGCACAATCCTCTCCGGCCCCGGTGCCATGCACTCCACCATGACCACCTCCTCATCGCCCTCATCCACCTCTTCATAATCCTCAACATCATCAGCCACAGTCCCCGCCCAGTCAAACACGACCATCTGCACCCCCTTTTCCAGTATCCCGTCGGGGCTGTCCCACTCCACACAACCCTCGCCGAGCACCACGATAAAATTGCGATGTATCATTCTCTCATAGACAAAGTCAGGGTGGCTTCTCCGCCAGGTAGGAATAATCTGCAGCTTCCCCGCCTCTCCTTTCCCAATCAGTGTTTTTCGGTATTCCTTCTCGGCCCGCTGGTGCGCCATGCACTCCTCGATTGACCCCTGTGCGCTGTACAGGTCGATGCGGGGGCTCTTATTTGAATGGTCCAACCCTAGATCGAGCTGCTGGAGCTTCTTGGCGACTGCCAGGGGGTTGAGGAGGGGTGTGAGGGGGTAGACCTGCAGGGAGACGGGGTAGTGTGAGAGGTAAGCGGAGGTGTAGATGAGGGAGATGACGGGCTGGGAGGCGTGATCGGGGAAGGTGAGGGTGTCGTAAAAGTGAGGTCGAGGCCTGGTGCTGCCCGTGGATTTGCTGGGTGCTGAGCCTCCTGTAGATTTCAGGGGAGGGCTGATGGTGGACATCGTGTGGGATGGGTATGGGCAGTGGACTTGGGATGAAGTTGGATTAGGGTTTAGTTGCAATGATGCGTTTGTGAGTTTGGAGTTGGGTTGAGATTTGCTGCATCAGGCAGCAGGCGTGAGGGGTTCCTTGGCACTGGAGGCATCATGCACGGCATGCCAAGGGACTGGAGCGCCGAGACGCGTTGTCACTTGCGGCTCTTACCCCTTCATGTTCTTCATCCAAATCTTTCAGAGACACAATACGGACTACATCCATCCTACATATTAGACATTGAGAACAAAGCTGAGTTTTCTATATTCAGTGATCTTTACTGTCGGTCTGCACCTAAAGCAAAAGAACACGCACTTAAAGCACCGCAGGATGCCATCATCGCTGATGTCGACTACAGGGAGCCGATATTCGATTTCAGGCAGTTAACTTCAGACTTCGATTGGGTTAAGCGCCAAAAGGCTGTGAAAGGGATATCACACCTTGGCTTGTTGGCATTCCCACGGACTTTTGAACCCGGATAAAACGGCTTTCGGGCTCCCATGTGCAACGGCGAAACTGGACTGATGATTGGCTCCCTCAGCCAGCGAAGCGCGAGCCGCCAACAAACATTTCAACTTTCAATTTCATTCTGAAACACGCCAACGTGATGGAGCCACTCCTCGACCCTGACGACCTGCAGAATGTAACCGTGCCACACCCAAAAAAAGGCACTAACAGGGATCCGACAGCGCTCCCGCATTGGCGGGCCCATTTCCCCAATTTGCGACCTGGATTCCATGGCGATCCTTTCGCCAGGGCAGCGACATTTCGATGTCGGTCGAAATGGACGCGACCCCCAACGTCGCGGGCCGCGGGACCACTTCCCCTCCATTCCACGAACACCTCCAGTTCCTCAACGCTAGCCCGACACAATGGCGACGACAAAGGCCGCGACCCTTTCTATCCAGAAGGAAGCAGGATATTCCGCTCTTTCGAAATGCGCGCAAACATGCGTTGACCGAGACAACAACAATGGCGACCTGGAAGGGCATCTCAAATGCGGCGATCTCCAAATTCTGGACTCGTGCTTCTGCAAAGAGGGATCGCGACCCAAGGCGACGACGTTCCTCAGCAGCTGCATCATCACAAAATGCAAATACACCAATCAGGAGGTCACGAGCGTGCTGAAATTGTACGATGGGTACTGCGACTTCAAGCCGACGACGACGAGTGCAACGACAACGAAAAAGTCGACAACAACAAGCACCAGTAAGAGCATCTCCAGCGACCTGGATGAAAGCACGGGATGGAAATCAGGAAGCTGACATCAAGTGCAACAGAATCATCATCAAAAACCTCATCCACCGCGACACCCGCGCCGTCAATAACACCTTCATCCGCGACCAGCTCGGCCGAGTCCTCCGAAATCTCCAGCTTCATCTCATCCATCCAAAGCACCTCCGAGTCCACCAGCACAGAACCCACCCCAACCCCCACCCCCGAGGGCATCACCTCGGCCAGCACCTCCCAAGCCATGGGCCCCGGCACCATCGCAGGCGTCGCAATAGGTGGCATCGCAGCTGTCTTTCTCGCCATCGCAATCCTCATGTGGTTCTGCCGGCGCGGTCCAAAAGACCCAGAACCCGATCCCTATTTCGGTCAAGTTCGGCACACCGACGCCAAGGGAGGCGCTCACAACGGAGGAGTGTTTGCGCCGCAGGCACAGCATCACGACGCCGACGCGACGTACGTGGGCGGCGGAGGGGTACACAGGAGGGGTGTTGGGACGCCGGATGGGAGTAGAGGGGCCGAGAGTTTCGATATGGGGGTCATGGCGGCGAGGCCAACGGATTTTACGAGGATGAATAATGTGCCAGGGAATAATGTGTATCCGATGGGAGTGCCGAGGAGGAAGCCAGTGCTAGTGGAGGTTCGCGGTACGGGCTTCAGGGCGGAGCTAGATGCCGGGAGAGATGCCCCAGGCTACAGGGGAGAGAAGGGCTGAAGTCTTCGGGTAGATGTGGTTAGTGGTGGCCTTGTCCATATGGATGTAGGTTGAAGATACTCTGGAGCCAGCAACACGCCCTCGGACTACTTTTCACCGGCCTTTTTGCGTACAATCAGAAGCAGTGATTTTGGCCAGGCTGACTCTTGGCTGATAAACTGAGATGGTGCATTCATACCCGGTATGTTGCATGGACAGGTTGGTGGCGGCGCTGTGCAATGCCGCACACGCCAAGGCGTCTTCCAGCTTCCAGCCCGGTTGCCTGGCGTCAACACGAAATGGGAAATAATACACGTCGAGGAACCAAGTACCTCAGGAGGGTAAGTGGAGAGTTTAACAGCCTCCGAGGTGAGTTGGAAACCTGATAGATCTCACCTCTCAGAGTGGTAGATCGGCGACATGTCCCTCATTGAAGTTCTTCAAACTGCCGAGGCCTAGCTGAGAGGCTTGATTTGGAGGCAACGCAGCTGGACATTCCAGGAGGAGTTGTGTTCCAATATTGTTGCTTACGTCCTCGAGAGCAGCCTCCATTTCAAGTGTGGACAAGCGACTCTGCGACCGGCTGCGGCATTAAAAATGTTCCTTCAGCTAGTGGTGACGCTAAAAAACGCAGAAGTTTATCTCGTTCATTATCAGTGGTCGAATCTTCTTTGCGTAGAATGCCGTCGGCCCCTTTTTTTCCAGCAACACAGCATGGAAGGAACTGTTGAGTTTACCCTTCCTTGTAGTTTTGGCTTTAGAGGACACGGACCACCACCATCAGCATGATTTTTAGGCCGCCACAAACCAAATATTCTCCAATCCCCTCAAATGATGTCGGCGTGATGGCTCAGCCTTGTCGCAGCCTTTTTTTAAACCAATGAAAAACAAACCCGTGTCTAGCATTTGAGCGGGCCTCCAGCGATCGCGAAGTTCACAAAAAGAGCGCGTTGCTCTCCGCATTGCTTCGTGTTCGGACCATCCGAGAGATCGGGCGCCCCGACATCCTAATGGCCGAGATACTTGGTGCTGTCGCGGCTACCGCACAGCTCACCCAGCTCAGCGCTCAGATACTGTCATCCGGTTACTCTTTCCTCTCAAAAGCTGCAAAGGCCCCTAGCGAAGTGCGCCAACTTCTTACCGAGACAGCTGCCCTCGACTGCGTGCTTGGGCGCCTGCAAAACATTCCACGCTCAACAACACCTACCACCTCTGCCACGCCCCCCACAGACGATCCCGTCGTCGCCCTCCATAGGTCAGGCATTTTCAAGCAATGCACCGACCTCCTCGCCAGCGTGCAAAAGGCCCTGGATTCCTTCGTCGAGGTTGATCGGCAAAGAATTGCTAATCTAACCAAGAGGTTGGCCTGGCCTCTAAGAGAAAAAGAGGTGACAGACGCGCTGCAGCGATTAGCCCGCCTTCGCGGGATCATCTCGACAGCCATTGAGGCTAGCTCTGTGTATGTAGTGCCGAGGAAAGGGCGATTTGACCAAGCTAACATTTAGCTGACTCCGTTGTATAAATGTACAGCCGAACGCTCTTGCGCGTCGAAACCACACAAACGAAGCTGGTTGATATGGTCACGAGTCTGAGAACCGAGTTGTCTTCCCAAAGGGATGGTGAACGTCTCAAAGAAGTCTCGTCGTGGCTCTGCCCGTCCACAAGCCGAGAACGGGAGAAAACGTTGCAACGCAACCTAGCCCTGCGGCTCCCGGGATCGGGGAAATGGCTTGTTGATTCCAAGGTGTATACCGCGTGGAAACAGGAACCTGGTGATCATCTCATTTGGATCAATGGGCTACGTACGTCGCCTACTTCTCACTGTCTACAACTCGGCGCTGACCCTAAGTTTCTCAGCCGGTGAAGGGAAATCGGTCCTGTTGTGAGTGGTGAAAACTGGCCACATCGTCGCCTCATGCTTTTGCAGCTAACGGTTCGCTCTAGTTCCGGTATCGTCCAAGACCTCCAGTCTTCCAGCACAGTTAAGCTCCCAGGCGACATCCTTCTGTACCACTTTTGCACCCCTACCTCCGAGACATACAACCAAAGTCCGGCATTGCAGCTTCTCGAAGACATCTCTGTCCAATTTGTTGTTTCCTCCGAAGCATGCTATAAGCTCGCACTTCAGATGTGGAAACGCAAGAGCGGATTACCGTTGGAATTATCCGAGTACCTGTCCCTTCTCAGCTCTTTCATCGCCGAATGCGGACGGATTTATCTTTTGGTTGATGCTCTCGATGAGACTGGTTGGCGAGACGCTCGAGAAACCCAGACATTTCTCGAAATGTTGACTCACCTTCTGGGTGAGGATAGGCCTCCGAATGACCTGGTTGGAGGCTCGAGTCATCCCATTAGGCCTACGTGGAAAGTCCTTCTTGCTAGTCGTATGGATAACCTCATAAGTCGATACACCCGGTCCTGGCGCCGAGGGCCGGCAATCGTGGTGCGGCTCGACGCACACACGAAGCCGGACCTGAGGAATTTCATATCAACGGAGCTTTCCCGTCGTATAAAGGACGGTAGGCTACGACTACGGAACGAGGCGCTGGAACAGGACATAGTTGCCGAGATAGCCCGGCATGCGGGAACGTAAGTCCCAGCCCCCGGCTCTGCCGTTTCCTTACCTTACCCAGCTGAATGTTAACCCTGCTCTGGAAAGATTCTTCCATGCCACACTCCAACTCGATTCGGTGACAAACACTAGGTCCGACAAGGAAGTCAAAGCCGCCCTTGCAAATCTGACGAGTGGTCTAGACATGACCTACGGACAGATCTTGGCCACGGCGATACGAAGGTATCCGAAGAGGCTCAAAGAGATGAAAGAAATCCTCGAGCTACTCACGGTCGTCGGGACCATTTCTTGCTCCGCCCTTGCCGAGCAACTCTCGATCGCGCCCGGGCATACCTGCTTGGACCTGGATAGCATCGTGACGGACCCCGAGGAGGTATTGACGCCTCTAAGCCAACTGGTTTACATAAACAGATGGGCGCCAGGAGGGCGATCCTACGTACAATTCCTTCACTTCACCGTCAGAGAGTTCCTCACCTCGGGTGTAGCCCAGACCGGGGGCGAGGCCGCACAGTTCCACGTCAACCTAGACGATGCACATACCCGGATTCTCGGCAAATATCTGCAATACTTGGCCTTTTCCGATTTCGATCATATCGGCGCCGCCACGGCGGTGCGGAAATACGGCCTCTTATTCAACGCTGCGCATGCATGGCCTCACCACCTCCGCTGTAGTCGGATCTGGGAACGCTCACCCTCGCATTTCCGGGATCGAATCCTTCCCCTTCTCGATTGGTTTACGGCCGGGGACGCAGAAAACCCGCGCTTCCAATTCTGGCGCATAGTCTATTCCGGCTCCGCGGTTTTTCTAACAGAGAGCGACTCTCCCGCATACCCACACTCTTCGCATCCACTCGCCTTCTCCATTGCCCATAGACTCGGCTGTCTCGTAGACCTTCTCCTTCCGCGGTTCGCCGCCGCTAAAGGAGGCCTGAACGCGCATGTCGCCGACGGCCATACGTGCTTGACTACGGCGGCGGACCGGAAGCAGCTTGAGCTCTCGCAGCGGCTACTCGATGCCGGTGCGGATGTAGACATCCCGACCCTAGGACGAAAACTCACCCCCCTTCACATTGCTGCCGAGCGAGCCTTCCCGGAGATGGCGACGCTCCTGCTGAATGCGGGTGCTTCTCCCCAAGCGCGGAGCACGTCGGGATCGACCCCGTTTTACCGCGCGGCCCGTGGAGGGTCGGTGCGGGTTCTACGCCAACTGCACGCGGCGGGAATTGAGGTGGATGCACTAACGTGGGATGAGTGGACGCCGCTCATGGAAGCCGTTGAGCACGGAAATGACGAAGCGGTGGAGTTGCTGCTTGGGTGGGGGGCCGATCCGACAAGGGAGAGCACCGACGGGACAACGCCGTTGGGGATAGCACTGGAGCTCCCACAAGCTGAGGGGCTGAAGCCGGTGATTGAAGCTGCCATCGCTGGGGAAAAATGGGGGGGGGAGATCATCCTAATTAATCTACCGCCAAGCACCTCACCCTCGGCTTAAGAAGGAACATTTCATAGCTGCTACTATCTTATGTGGCATTACGCGAGGATAGTAGCGGCCTAGTAGTCTGTCACTTAAACTACCGTGACCACCAGGAAGGACTGAACTAGTCATACCATTGGCTCACTACCATTGCCATTGCCGTCGAGAATGAGAATAAGGCTATTCATTTAACAGGCCTCGGCCTGTCACACGGCCCCGAGGGCTGCCGCAACCACTGTTGGTGGTAGCCCGGCCAGTCATATAATTTAACTAGCCGCGATCACAACGATGACTCAGGATACCCCGACCAGGCTAGCATACCTGAGGTTTCTAGTCTTTGGCTACTCAAGGAGCAATCGGAAGCCACTTGCCTGCCCCAAGCTCTCCCTCTTGTCACAAAAGCCGACTACTTTGCGATACGCTGTGGCGCAACCGACTCCGCCGCTCTAAAGAGCTTGGAGGGTGATGAAAGTTCTCACCTCCAGTTTCTTGGTCTTGAGAAGTCGCATGTCAGGCGCCGAGCTCTCTCTCACTGGCAACAAGCATTGTTATTCTCATAAGCCTTATTACAAGCGCTGTGCATGTTAGCCTTTTTCTGCGGCCGGGTTTCCCGCGATAGTACTTTGTCGCCCTTCTCTGCAAGTTTGAAGCCTCGACTTCCCCCCAATTACACGTCATACCTACGATCCGTCGCAAACACGCACCCTTCACTCATACCCTGTGAGTCTTGGATGGAGACGGCGTTCCGGCTACGCCTTGTCGAGCATTGCATCCCATTGAACCCCGAGACAGCGCTAATTGTACGCGAATGCGGCACCCATTGGGGTCGGACTGCTCCCGCGAGGGTTTGAATGAAATTTGAGCTCAAATTGCCGAATACTCCACAACCCGAAAGCCTAACGCGCTCGGCCCAAGCCCACTCCCATCATCAACGACAGCAACAAATCCCCCTCTTCATCCATCCTCCATCGACCCAACTCCCGCAACTCAACCAACAACTCCCAGCATTCAGCCCTTCCAAACGACCACACCCAGCAGAATGCCATTCGCCACCCTCACCAAAGGGAAGCCCACTCCCTACGTGAACTCCTCCACTGTCCGCTGCACAGGCTGCGACTACACGATAGCTCTTTACTGCACCTGGATCTGCGACACCTACTACATCCTCCCCTGCTCACACATCCTCTGCGCGTCGTGTTTCCGCCCCATCATCATCTACGGCATACTGGAGCGCTTGCCCTCCCGGGCCTTCGACAGATTCAACTCCCGCTGCGGGCACACCATCCCCATCGAGTTGGTGCAAGGCGGTGCTTTCAACGCTAGGACTGTCGCGGACTATGAGCGGTTTCTGGAGAGACGTGAGACGGCCGTGCCGCTGTCTGGGAGGGAGATGGATCGGGAGATTCGGGAGACGGAACGGACGAGGGAAAGGCTTGTGCGGGCGCTGGAGGGGCTAGCGATGGAGTCGAAGATGTTGGAGAAGAGGTTGGGGGAGGTAGAAGAGAAGATAGACGAGTTAAATGGGTGGGTGCGGGTGAGGGTGCCGGGGGAGTAAAATGGGGCGGGTGCATGAGTTTTGAGGCAAGGGGGAGATACGTAGGGAGAGTCCGTACACATGAGTCAGCATAATTGAGACCATCACTTATACAATTTTGCTGCAATCTTTACGCTGCGTTATCCAAACCGCCGTTGGTTAACAAGGAGGGCGAAGAGGGGCTGGTTGCCCTGACGGACGGAGCTCCCAACCACTACAGTGCAAGTCAAATCAGAATGAACATGAAGACTTGGCCGAAATGGAGCGCTCTTCAGTCCGCGTATCTCACTCGCTCCGATAGGTTGCCAAGCCATCGCGCGCAGTGACGAATATACCGCTGACACTCCATACCTCCCCAAAAACTGCCGGTGTTGATAAATCGTATTCGTGGCTTTGCTCCGACTCCGAGAATGAGATGGAGATGACTCTGTAAGACTTGGGTCAAGCAAGCTGCACATAGGTCTCCATTAACTTGCGCTATGGTTCCAGATCGCTGGGAATAAGTGAATGGGCAGAGGCTATTGTGCACGAAACCCAAACGCTGGAGGAAGGTGGGTGCGTCCTAGCCACTTGGAACAGCCTTGTTTGGTTTTTGAGGATCGCACTTACACCGATCGCCCAAAATTACTACCTACCTCGCTGGGCCAGGAAGTGGGCAATGCCGAGAGGCCGGGGGCAGAACGGAACAACTGGTTCCCAAGGGCATTCCCTTCAAACCCTGGCGCGCCCTTTCGCTTGGCCCGGTCGTATTCGACCTCGCAGTGCGTTCCCGGGCGTTTAACGCCGAATGGTTCGTCCGCTGGCTCGGCAATCTGGCTTCGACCGCAAAGGCTGGAAGTCGGAGCGAGTTGGCTGTTTAGCACGGCAGGCGCGCGAATCAGAGATTGGGTAGAATGCTACGGCGTATATTGGGTATTAGCGGTACCGTCTTTGGCAAGTAAAAAATCGGAGACGAACGACCGCTTCCGTGCCGCATTCATCCGCCGCCCGGCGGATCCCACCGCACGCACCGGCTGCTTGCTGTCAACCCACGAGTTGGACGCGACCGGCCAGCGATTGACGGGAAAACATTGCAGTCTCCGCGACGGTGTCGCATCCGTCGGCAACCCCAAAAACAATTTGTTTCCTTAAAAGGGACGCGCATACACCGCGGCTGGATTTCGCGACTTGTTTCGTTCAGTTGGTACCCCTGAACCAACACGCATGATGTTTTCGACGGCGATCTTCCTCGCAGCGGCGCTGGTGTCGAGCCCAGCGGCCGTGCTCGCGCAGTGGGACGGCTCGCGGCACATGTGGTACTCGTCAGACGCGGGCAACACCTTCGCGAACGCGCTGCCTATCGGCAACGGCCGGCTTGCTGCCACGGTGTTTGGCGGAAACGTCGAAAAGGTTGTGTTGAACGAGAACTCGATGTGGAGTGGCCCATGGCAGAACCGCGTCAACCGAAATGCCGGACCCGCTGCTGTGGACGACATCTTCAAGAAGCTGGTTGCTGGCAGCATCACGGCCGCCAACGCAGCTGCCATGAGCAACTTGGCGCCGGACCCTCAGTCGCCCAAGGCCTACAACCCTCTCGTCAATCTGGGCGTGGACTTTGGCCACGGAAGCCTCGGCACCGGGTACACGCGGTGGCTCGACACCTTCCAGGGCACCACGGGCGTGAACTACACGTTCAACGGCGTCAGCTACAGGTGCGACCCCTCTTCTCCAAAAAAAGAAAAAGAAAAACAGATTTCAGGCTAACAATCCACCACAGCCGTGAATATGTCGCCAGCTACCCCCACGGCGTCCTTGCATTCCGCTTCAGCGCCAGCGCGGCCGGCAAACTCAATGCCAAATTATCGCTCTCCCGACAGAACTCGGTGACTTCGCAGACAGCCAACACCGCCCGCAGCGCCACCTCCGGACACGTTGTCAGCCTGAACGCCAACAGCGGACAGTCCTCCAACGCCATATCCTTCTGGTCTGAGGCCCGAGTTGTCAGTTCCGGCGGCACCGCATCCTCAGACGGCAAGACGGTGTCTATCTCCGGAGCCGACACGGTCGATGTCTTCTTCAACGCCGAGACAACCTACCGGTACCCCGATGCCACCCAGGCACAGGACGAGCTCCGACGCAAGCTGGACGTCGCGGTAGCAGCAGGCTTCCCCGCCGTAAAGACCGCCGCCATCAAGGACTTCACCGCCCTCACCGGCCGCACCAAGCTCGACCTCGGCTCCTCGGGCAGCGCCGGAACCCAGGCCACCCCTACCCGTCTCAGCAACTTCAAGAGTAACCCCAACGCCGACCCGCAGATGGTCACGTTGATGTTCAACTACGGCCGCCACCTCCTCGTCTCCTCGTCCCGCGACACCGGCGCACGCTCCCTCCCGGCCAACCTGCAGGGCATCTGGAACCAGGACTACAGCCCGCCCTGGCAGTCCAAGTACACCATCAACATCAACCTGCAGATGAACTACTGGCCCGCGCTGGTCACCAACCTCGCCGAGACCCAAAAGCCCGTATTCGACCTCATCGACATCGCCACGCCCCGCGCCCAGGCCGTCGCCAAGGCCATGTACAACTGCGACGGCATCGTCATGCACCACAACACCGACCTCTGGGGCGACTCGGCCCCCGTCGACAAAGGCACGCCCTACACCGTGTGGCCCATGGGCGCGGCCTGGCTCTCCCACGACGCCATGGAGCACTACTCGTACACGCTCAACACGACCTTCCTACGCTCCACCGTGTGGCCCACCCTCCAGCGCACCGCCCAGTTCTACTTCTGCTACCTGCGCGACTGGAACGGCTACGCCACCGCCGGGCCCTCCCTGTCGCCCGAGCACAACTTCCTCGTTCCCTCCGGAATGTCCACCGCCAACAAAGCCGAAGGCCTCGACATCTCCATCGAGATGGACAACCAGCTCCTCCGCCAGCTCTTCACCAACATCGCCGTCACCTGTGCCGCACTCGGCCTCCCCGCCTCCGACACAACCTGCTCCAAAGCCGCGCAATACCTCCCCAAGATCCGGCCCCCGGGCGTCTCCCAAAAGACCGGCCGCATCCTCGAATGGCGGTCCGACTATGCCGAGACCGAAACCGGCCACCGCCACTTCTCCCCGCTCTTCGGCCTCTATCCCGCCTCGCAGCTCACCCCCGCCGCCTCCCCCGCCCTCGCCGCTGCCGGCAAGAAACTCATCGACCACCGCATCTCCTCTGGCTCCGGGTCCACAGGGTGGTCCCGCGCGTGGGCGATCAACATCTACGCGCGCCTCAACGACGGCGATTCCGTGTGGAAGCACATCCAGGAGTTCATCCGCAAGTACCCCACGGGAAATCTCTGGAATAGCGATGGCGGACCGGGGACGAGTTTCCAGATCGATGGGAATTTCGGGCTGACGGCGGGGATTGCCGAGATGCTGCTGCAGAGTCATGAGGGGGTGGTGCATTTGCTGCCGGCGCTGCCGAAGAAGGCGGTTCCGAAGGGGAGGGTGGAGGGGTTGGTTGCGAGGGGAGGGTTTGTGGTGGATATTAATTGGGAGGAGGGAGGAGGGGTGGTGAATGCGACGGTGGTGAGTAGGAGCGGGGGGGTGTTGAATTTGAAGGTGGGTGATGGGATGGGGTGGTTTGAGGTGAATGGGGAGGTTTATTCGAAGGGGGTGAAGACGGAGGTTGGGGGGGTTTATAATGTCAGAGTTAGGTCGTAGGGTATGGGTGGGATAGGATGAGTGGACTGGTGACGGGAGGGTGTGAATGGATTGGTGTTTTCGGTTGTAAATATTGGATAGGGGGGACGGAAGTCTTCGCTTTCATCTTCGTGAAGTGCGGTGAAGGTGATAGGTTCGCCGCTGATGAGGGAGTGCATTTAGGTAGGTGCTTATAGCCATCCGGGCCCCAGTCATGCCACGTGCATACCCCCGGAAATGCAGCCTAGTGGCTCCATCACTGCATTTTTAGCATCGAAAGGGGCAGGGTTTCCAACGAGCTGAGGCATTGAGGCAACGAATTGTCACCCACCTTGGCTTGGAGAACTTTAAATTGACCGACGGACCCCCGAGTCACTGCATTTTTAGCATCGAAAGAGGCCAACACCGCTGCCAACAAGTCCAATGAAAGCCAACCGCCAAGACAGGCTGGCTTCTGGGCACTAATTATCGGGGGTCACTGGAAAGAGATGTGCCAAACTGGTGGTCTGTTATCATTGGTGGGTGGAAATGAGTTGTACATGTATTGTGTGTGCCATGGCGTCAGGGGTCTTGAGCAGATGAGCATCCTTTGAACATTGGCGGTATACGTGGATACTAAACTACCGAGCGCACCACCTTGAACACAGCCATGTCATGGCTGTCCAGCTTCTGTGACACAGAAGTACCCGTCCCGTTGCGTCCGCTGTACAGCTCGGTCCACGAGAACGTACCCGCCCCCAGACCAGGCACGTCGCTGAAGTCGGCCGTCAAGGTCTCAGCGCCGTCCGCAGCGACTAATCCAACGACAACTCCGTCGGAGAGGGTTCCGGCGTAGTACTTGTAGAGCTTGTTGTTGATAGGTCCTGCCTTTCCCTTGGGAACAAAGGTCGTGGCGGCTTTTCCGGGCGGGTCTTGGTTGATGGCGAGGAGACCCTGTTCTGTGGTCAGCGCTCAACCTTGCAGCAACTGAAGATCAAAACCCGGGATTCATACCTTGTTCTTAATGATGCTCAGAGTCGACGCCTTCAGCTTCGTCATATCCGTGCCCATGATAATCGGCGACTTCATGATCGCCCAAAGCCCAAAGTGCGCTCTCTCCTCGGCATCAGTGAGCTTTCCATTGCCAAGTTCCTATTTTCCATTTAGTCAACTCTCTCTCACCACAACCTCAAACATCAGTAGTAGTCACTCACCATCATATCCAAATCATTAAACCCCCCCGGGGCGCTATACTCCCAAATCCTCGCCGCAATCGTCGCGATCCCCGCAACACTCGCCCAACTATTCTGAATATCCTCACTCATCCGCCACGAATTCCCCGTCTTCGGCCCCCACGTCCACACCTCATCCCGGCCCCACTGGCAAATCGAGTACAGAATCGGTTTCTTCGTCTTGAGTATCGCATCCCTCATAATCGGGTAATAATCCTTCGCCTTGATGCCCTGATTCGTATACGGCTTCTCCGTCAAGCAGTTATCAAACTTCCAGTAGTCGATCCCCCACGCGGCGATGGTATCTGCGTCTTTTTGCTCGTACGAGTACGAGCCGGGGTATCCCGCGCAGGTGAGCAGGCCGGCGTCGCCGTAGAGGCCGAGCTTGAGGCCCATGGAGTGGATTTCGCGCGCGAGGCCGTCCATTCCTTTCGGGAATTTGACGGGGTCGGCGACAAGGTGGCCGGTGGAGTTGCGGGATTTGGTGGACCAGCAGTCGTCGATGTTAATGTAAGTGTAGCCGAGGTCGCGCAGGCCGAGGTCGATGAAGGCTTTGGCGGTCTTCAGGACTACGGCGGCGGTGGCGGCGTTGCAGCCGCCTTGGTTCTGGGGTTGTTAGTGGTGTGTTTGGGGGTTGGAAGGGGGGGTTGGCATACCCAGGAGTTCCAGCCCAGCGCGGGCGTTCGGCCGAGTCCATTTTCAAGGCGCTTTTCGACGGCGACGGCGTGTGCTGAAACCCCGGAGAGGAGAGCGCCCAGCACAACAATTTCCTGGGCCAACATCTCGGCTGTGATGACTATGGAATCGGATATGCAAATGGTGTTGTGCGTGTGGGTACGACACAAGATCTTGGAGCTTGGCCACAAGGTTTTATTCCTCTTTCCAACGTCCTCCCCAGCAATGTTTTGCAAGTCCCGGGTTCCACCGAAGGGCCGTGGTCGGGGCCGGGGCCGGTGCGACCGCAAGCGAGTTCAGCCTGGGAGATGCAGGTCACGGTTCATCAATCGGAATATCCAGAAGGAAGGGCGTAAAATTGCCCCTCTTAGCCAGGAAGCGCACCAACCGGAACGGGCCGCAAAAGAATAATTTCTCCGATGCCAAAGGGGTCGGATGTGATGTCGCCGCACTAGCTCCCGGTGCAGATTGGCGGGCCTTTGCTGTGTTGTAGTTTCTTATTGTCAATAGGCAAACCTACTCATTGACCTTAAATCCACGAGTGAGCTTGCAGCGTCAAAACACCAAATTCCTGCCTGAATATACCCAAGTGCCATTGATGGTAACGCACGCAGGGGAAGTTGAAACCGAAGTGAGCAGACATGGAGGAGCAGATCGAGCGCCCTCAAGGGACTTATGGCGTAAGGAGTAGTAGTGTAATTTGGTACTGATGGTTGCATCCGATCAACTCGTGATGGTGTTCAATTTGGCGTTGTTGCCCCCAAGAAGCAAGACCGACGACAGCCCAATAACTGCCTTCATGTTTCCCGCATCCACGGCGAAGTCGACCAGCATCTTGCCGTCCGCGTCTTTTATGTTCATCACGGCCAGCACCTCCTCAACAATGAACAACAAGATTAATAGGCGCTTCCAGTGCGAGGCAGCGAGCTTTGCAGCCTGAACACATGATCTACGCCACCTTCCGCCTCCGATATCTTGCGTTCCTTAAGGAAGTACCTGACGACATCCATGTTCCCCCAGTCGACGGCGACCATAAATGGCGTGTGGCCCTTTGGGTCTTCTCTGTTGACGTCCACCGCGCATTCCTCGATCATAAGCCTTGACGGTTGAGGCGGGGCGCATCTGTGCAGCGAGGTGGATTGGCCACAGCCCAAACATGACCTCGCAGTTGATGCTGTCTGGGTCATACGGAAGAAGTAGCTTCACGACGCTGCTGTGGCCCCCAAGTGCGGCTTGGATCAACGCTGTCTCTCCAAAGTTGTTTTGCTTCGTTGCAAGATCTTCACGCCAGTAAACCTCGCCCTCGGGCTCCCCCGCCATTTTGAGAAAAAGTTCAACTATCGAGGCCCATCCATGCCTTGCCGCATAATGTAGGAGAGTGTCACTGCGCCCACACTTTTCATGAATAATATACCTCTTGGGGATGAAATGTCTAACGACCTCTTCATAGCCATGGTGGGCCGCCCGCGTGATTGGGGTTCGACGATTTTCATCCCGTGGTCTGATGTGAATGCCTTGCGTCTTGTAGATGATTTTTGTCAACTCACGACAGAGATGGTTTAGTCCCATTGCAGCCACCAAATTTAGGCCGGTAAGCTTCGTGGATTCTCCATCTCCGCCGTCCTCCGTGAGCCAGAGAAGAGACCACGGCTTATACAAGGACTTTGCATGTCTGAAGGCATTCGCTGACAACTCTTGGTTGGTGAGAAGCTGTAGCGCTAGCTTCAAGATGGCCTCCTGACACTCGCGGGTGTGGAACGCCCAATAGTTCGCAGCGTAATCCAGCAGATAGCGCTCCAATGGGCCTCCGTCCTCCGGTGCGGCCTTGATTTGCTTTAAGCGGACGCTGTTGACTCTCGATGAGTGCCAGAGATAACTCAGGTGATGGCTCCCTCCCGCATAAACTCCCCTATAAGTGGATCGATATATCGCGTGGGGGTTCCAATTGGAAAAGCGCGCGCAACCCCATCTCCGCAAACGCTGGCTTCATCGCAAAAGGAGGGCCAAACTCGTCATCTTCGGCGTCATCTGCGGAGTCATCTGCAGAAGTCATCGACTCCGGTCTCGAATGGGCAGGCTTCTTCGGCTTAAACTGACCGAAAAAGAGATACGTCAGACAGATGGTCGCCAATTCTTGGTTAATCTCCCCCATCTGGTCTTTCTGAATCGCATCAAAGTACCTCCTGGGCGGTGTAGTGGACCAGACGGACAGTGTTTCGTTCCTTGTCGACCACGATCAAGCCCGCGCATATTGATACAACCAGATCGATATGGTACCAGTTGTCTTCATCGAACTCGGTGTCCCCAGGCTCGACGGATAAAGCACAGCACAGCTCGCCTGTCGTGAGCGGTCGAGCGCAGGTTGTAATCCACCGTAGTACTCTCTTAGCAAGGTCGCTGTCCTCTCGCGACTGTGCTCCTATTCAGTTCATGGTGTCCCGATAGACCTCGGTGTAAATGTCTTAAGGTTGCTCGGGGCCGTCGACATCTGGCGTCGGAGAGCTCGGCTATTAGTGTTTTGATTTGCTTTCGGGTGTGTAAATTTGCAAAGCGATCCATGACTAAATGCACTAAAAGGAATCTAGTTGTATGGTCAGTCGGTATTGCAGAATGTAAGGTGACCTCAGCCGAGCCCCGACTGGGCGTTGCCCTAGCCACGACCAGGTCTGAACTCACAAGCCGCTTGCCGTCTTGGTGATGCACTGGCGGACTTTCTCCCTGTATTCGGCATTCATGGGAGCCCGAAACCCTTCCAATCCGGTAGAGACAAACGTATCTACATCCTCCTGTGATGCGTGTATCCCGAGTGTGGGTGCGTCCTTAAACTTGGCAATCACATTCTGTAGTGGGCGTAAAGTAATGATAAGTCGGACTGAGCTCGTTTCAGTCTGCAGCCTGAAGAGCGTGTCCATCAAAGTGCGTCGTTTGTTTGTGAGATCTCATCGAGAGCGTCGATGACCAAGTACACGACTGTATGATAAGACAAGGTTGACTTCAGCGCACCGCACAGTTCTTCTAGCTTGGGATACGTTTTCCTCTCCATGTGATCGTCGTAGAGAAGCAGCAGCGGGCCGGCGAGCTGATCGTTTCTTTGCACCAACTGCCTGACCATTTCGCCTAAAATCTCGGCGTTCGATCGCAAATTGCCTGTCTTGTAGTCACAGTAGATGTATGCAAGGTTGAAATCGGCTTCCGAGGCGGATACTAGAGTCTCGAGATGGTCAACGACTCCAGACACCATCATGGTCTTCCCGGCGCCCGGAATTCCAGGACAGAAGAGAGGCTGCCCTGGCTTCTCAACCCATTGCTTAAATTCGGGGGCGTCGAGAAACCACTGGCCAGTGCCCTTGGCTTTCAGGGACCTCAAGTGGGACTGCTGGGCCTGCGAGTTGATAGTCGAAATCCATCGCAGCGCCTGCTTTATCCGATCTGCGTCGATGTTTCTTTCCGAGAGGAATTTCATCTCTTCAATGCCCATTCGACGGGGGTTATCAGTCACATCGGCTCGGGCAATCGGGCAAAGAGACGTACAGCTGACTGACACTGCGATGCAGCGCAATGGTCGACTTCAACCGCTCAATCCTCTCCAACATTTCCATTCACGCACACCCACGCAAAAGACGCGCCGAGTCGAGTATTGCTTCCGATCTTGGCGCTCAGCTTCGCAAGCGACGAGGGGTATTCGGCAAAGGGGCCGTTCTCAATACCGAGCGAGCGAATGGTGTTGCTCCAGACGGCCGAGGCCTTCTCAGAGGCCCACTGGGGCGATGGACCCAGATTGCCCAGCATGTACAGCACCGAGCAAAGCGTCGAGAGCTCTTTTTCGAGTTCGGCCATCTCCTTTTGCGCATTTTTAAAGGTTTTGAGGTGCTGCACAAAGCCGATCGTCGCCGACAACAGAGCCATGATGCTCGCGGCAGCGCTGACGATTATGGTGATGTGGCTCTTGACCTTGGCGCGACGAACGGGATGGTGAAATGGCTGAAATGATCAGCGTCGTTGCCGGCAACCCTTCGCCGCGATTGTCGGGATATTCTCAGCACAACGAGGGGCCTTTGGAGACGCGTGACCTCAGCTGAGAAATTGCGCGCAGGAATACCCCGGCTCTTTCAACCCCCCACACGCCGGTCATGCGCAATTCCTGCTAAATGCCTTTGAAAATGCCGGTCGTGACATGCACTTCGCTCTTGCTCTGGTTGTCCCCTGGAACGACGCCTACCTCACCGATCACAAGTTCAAAGGAGTGGACGGCGCGCTGATCCTTCGCTGGCATGCCCGCGCTTCGCTTTGGCTTGAGGACTAGCGTCGGCCGCCGTGGGCAGCGGTGCTTGACAATGACAAGTATCGAATGGGCGAGTCGCTGGGGAAGATCAAAGACTTTGCGGATTCAGTTGGGATCAGGATCAGGTATTCGCTACTGTGGGGCTCTGACAAGTTCCCGGAGCTGCAGCGACCGTTGGTACAAGCCGATAGTTACGTGGATAACATTCTTGTTTACACGTACGGCGACGGAGAGCCGGAGGAGCAGTGTCCGGATTTGTGGGGTCTGGACAGGCCGCCGTGGTCGACGGTGCCGGATCATGGCGATGACGTGAAGCGCTACCAGAAGGTTCTCAGCACAAGACACTCAAGAAATCGTGGATATGTTCGAGTCCTGCGAGCGCTCCGTCAGAGAAGACATTGTGTCAGCTCAACTGAGATACGGGCTGTCTCTCTTGGCCACACGGACGATGAACTTGCCTGGTGTCACCTTTTGCGCAGAATGGCTCTGGGTTGGGACGTGTTGCAGTCGGACGAGGTATGGAACACATGGCATGCAACTAGAAATGAGGCGCACAAAGGGGACTCGGATATTCCTCAAATGTCTCGTCATGTATGCGGGGAGTCAACTAGCGCTGTTTGATACGGCAGGCTTCCTGACCCAAAACATCTCAGGGCTCTCAGCTGCTCCTCGTTTTAGGTACCTTCAGCTGCAGCAACGGCCACTGCGCAACCTCCTCCCACCGCGAGCCACGGAGCGACATTGCAACCACTATGCCCAGCCTCGCAGTCCAGCCCTCGAGAAACCAATAGTCGGCCTCCAAAGTCTGCATGACAATGCAGTAATACAGAAACATCGTCAACGCAGCCGGGCTCCGTTTGCGAAGAAGCCCCAACAACTCATCCGACACAGTCCACGGCCACCCAAACACCACGCTCAGCTCTTTTCGAGCCATAATCGTGACCGACGATTTGGTCTCCATGAAGGCCAGCAACGAACCGATCCCGGCGCATACCGCATGCTTCAGCCCATCGTCTAGCGTTTCGTCGGCCATTACCAACGCCTGTAGTAAGTAGAGTCGTCCCTCTACCACCCTCAGCGACTCGCAGCTCGTACTCTGCGGTTGAGTTCCAAACAGATCACCGACCAAGTTCCGCTGTAGCTCTTTGGACGTTGCTTCCCGGATGGCGCCCATGCCACGCACCACCGAAAAGGTCTCGAGGATGCCATCCATCGGACAGCGATGAGATACCTCGCACACATCGGGGCTAGTGGGCCCCAGGCCGCGGTTCGTGGCAAACGTGCCAACCATGAGAAACGCCGAGGCCGCGAACAAGGCGCGGCTGGTCCCCTCTGTGATGGGCTTCGACAATGCCGGCCTCATGCCGCTGATGGCGATAGCTTGATGGTGCGATGCGCGCGAGAGGTACTTCTTCGAGGAGTCTGAGTCCGGCGAGACGTATGCGATGTGGAGCGCGGAGACGGCAAGAAGCTGATGCATGAGGTATGAGAAGCGGAGGCCGAGACGGGGAATGTCGTCTCTCAATACATGTTCGGTGCCGCGTGGAGCGGGAATGGTGCCGCAGGTGACGGTGGTGTAATGATGCATGAGCTCGAGGTCGGTCATCCAGGCGTCGGCGTCGGTGTTCACTGCGGTAAGCTGAGGGGCATCGGAGGTCGCGCTGTGGCTGCTTGACGTGATGGAATCAGTGGCCTTCCTGCGGGCAGCCCGCGCTGAAAGAGGTGCCCTCTGCAATGCAGTTCAGGTTAGTTGGGAACCTAAAAGTCACAGCCGTGGCGGGGGGTTGTCTTTGGGTCACAGGGACCTACCATGCCGATGTTGGTGACTTCGCCAGTGTCGAGGAGGCTGCATCGGACATGATGCTTCTTGCAAGACGAACATGGCTGATTCTCATCACACTAGCTCCCTGTTAGGCTCCGATCCCGAAGAAATAAGAAGAAAAGGAAGAAGGAGGTGTCAGCGACCAACCTTTACGCGCCTCTTCTTACACAACGAGCAGCCGTTTTTAGACTTCCGATACCCAAGCTGCACGTGTGCCATGGTGCCGCGGGTCGGTTCTGGCGCGGGAGAAAAACAATGCGGCACGCGGGCGCAGATGTAACACCTCGACCGAACGGTGATAAACCAGAGAGGAAGTTTCCCGAAAGCGAAGGCGCCAGGTTCCAACTCATTTAACGACCTGAAGCCCTTGGCAGTTCGGTCTTCTGGTGGCGCAGTCGTTTTCGTGGTCTGGGATGGCCAATCAGCTCAACTTGCGAAGCCGAGCATCCATGTCCCAGGCATGGCGCGTCTCCAGCTACCACACCCAATGCTGACATGGAATATCAGGCCAAGTACGATACAGGATTTGCTTCACGGCGATGCATGCATGCACGTCTGCTTCCCTGCGCCATTCTCGCTTTCGCGAACATCGAGGAATTGAGAGTCCTCGACTCCGCAACAAGACTTTCTTTCGAGACATATGTAGCATAAATAAGCCAGACTTCAGACTCGAGATGGATTATAATTTATTCGTACTCATCATTAGCATTGGCATCGTTCCCCGTGCAAAGCGAAAATCCTCGGACTTACAAGCAACTCTATTAACTCACATCACATTAAAATTCGTTACCCGCATATACTAGCACAACAACCGCCATTTCCAATCATGTATCAACCCTACAAATACGATCCTTCGCTCCCCGCCGCCGGCGTTTTCGCCGCGGCATTCGGCGTGACGACTATCCTGCACGCCTACCAGTTAATCAGGTGGAAGACATGGTACTTCATTCCGTTCCTAATAGGCGGTCTCTGTCAGTGGTAGTTCCTATCTCATTCACATCGTGATCATAACAACCTACTGACACCCTTGCCCGAATCAGTTTCAACCCTCGGATACATTATCCGGGCTATATCAATCTCTCAAAAGCCCGACTACGTTCGGGCCCCATACATCCTCCAGACGGTCCTCATCCTGCTCGCCCCGGCGCTGTACGCCGCATCCATATACATGGTCCTCGGCCGCATCATGATCCTCCTGCGCGCCGAGTCATACGCCCTGATCAAGCGCTCACACATGACAAAAATCTTTGTCGCCGGCGATGTGGTATCCTTCGTCATCCAAGCAATCGGTGAGCCCTCTTCCCATCCCTCCCCTCCCCACCCCTGGCACAGAAACTTACACACCCACAGGCGGCGTCCTAATCTCCTCCGCCGACACCAAAGACAAAGAAAACACTGGCAAAGGCGTCATCGTCGGCGGCCTCTTCCTCCAAATCATCTTCTTCAGCCTCTTCATCGCCGTCACTGCCACCTTCCACCGCCGGATTCTGTCCCAGCCGACTATAAGAAGCCAGACTCTCCCCGTGCCGTGGCGTCGCTACATCCTGGTGCTCTACGCTGTTAGCGCGTTGATCACGGTCCGGTCGATTTTCCGTGTTGTCGAGTTCATCCAGGGGCCGAGGGGGACGCTAATGACGAATGAGGTGTATATGTATGTGTTTGATGCGGTGCTGATGTTTTTAGTATTGGTTGTTTTCAACGTTTATCATCCGCGGACAATCATTACGAAGGTGGACAAGGTTACGGCGGCTATGAGATTAGAGAGCAGGATGGTGGGGGGATCGTATGACTCTGAGTCGGTTTAGAGGCCGGTATTAGGTGCACCGCTGGGAGCTCGGCAGTTGGTAAGTCTCTCAGGTTGCTGACTACTGCCAACTGCGGCTACCGACTATACATGCTGGCGCTGTCACAATCCCTATACGTACACAATATAGATCACAAATACATATCGACGATTAACCCGGTCCAGCGATGATGGGCTAAAGATAAAGCTTGTATTCTTGCGCAAGTCTTGTCTGTTGAGCAGGACTGCAAATGTGACGACTGCACTTCTTCGACCGACATGTGTTTGATTGAAACCATGGGAATACTGTTTTACCATACCTGTGGTGAAATGCTCATATTTGAAGGACAGGTGCCAACTGTCTTGATGCAATCAAACCAAGTTGATTGTCCGCTCCTCTTGCCCGCAAATCCAGGCCAGCTTGGGTGTCTCTTTTTCTATGAAATATGCCGCTCCAACACGGCGGCATGTCAAGGGTTCCCATTGTACGACCTTGACTACAACGAGACCTATGGTCCAATTCGCATCCATCTAACTTTTATTTGGGTCTTCTGTCACTCCATCTTTGGGAGGATGCACATACACATGACATGCATTGTACAGATGCATATAGTAGACGTCGGCCGGCTCTCTGCAACGAGATGTGTCAGAGATGACCTTGAAGTCCGCACTTAGCCCGTCAAACTTGCTCGCCGCGCTGAGGAGGGTACCAGCGATGGTTAGGTTGGCGTGGAGCAATGTCGAGGTCATGGGATGGCCGGACCAGGATTCATGGCATGAAATCACGCGTGTATGCTGCGTGTAGGAGATTCGACTTGTATAGCATTCATCGCCCAGGCGCTATACTTCGCCTTCTCGACAGCGCGGCGATGGCCGTTGGGGATGATATCGTCGAAGTCTCAAGGCTCGTCTCGAGTTTCTGTCCGGACTGCCCGAACTGCAGGTTCGTCCTCGACCATTTTGCTCGGAGGGCTCCAATGTCACCCCTCGGTCCGACATGCCCGATGCCGCTTCAAATATACCCGCAAAAGCGATTGCTCATGCAAACAGTGAGTCGGTCATTCTCACCCGCTGGGTACCTTATATAACTTGTTTGTCTTCACACATGATTTACTAAATCACCTCGCTAGGACTGCAGTGTTGGGATCATTCCATACACCACCTCGAGCTGCTCCCTTCCCCGCAACTCAGCCCAGAGACAACTCACTTCACGTCAATCGACCCGGCCCGTATTGATACCGCCTCGGTAAAGGAATGGTTGCGGTACTGTGGCGAACACCACACTGACTGTGGCCCGGTCTCCTCAAGACCACGTCCACTGGACATCATCCTCATTGATGTCCAAGATCATTGTCTCGTCCAGCTCCCAGTCGCGCCACGGTACATCGCACTCAGCTATTCTGGGGTTCCCTTCCCGACCCATTCGAGACGTGCATTGCAAATTTTGCAAGTTTGCAGGTGCCGGGTACGCTTCGGAGCGACAACGTTGCCGGCCGACTCCCCGAACCATACGGGATGTTGTCAGGGTCACGCGGGAGCTAGGGGAGATATATCTCTGGGTCGATCGACACTGCATCATAATTACAGGACGACGAGGCCAGCAAGGCGCACCAGGTCGATTCCATGGCGTCCATCTACACCCACTCGCTCTTCACCCTGATTGCCACTGATGGCGCGGATGCTGATTTTGGCCTTTAAGGCGTTGGCGTTCCGCGGCTGTATCCTCCTCCTCCCGTTCTCGAGCTTGGCCCCAATTGCCGTGTGCGTCCGGGGCCAGAGATTGAGAATCATGGTAACTATACGACATGGTATCGAAGGGGCTGGACCTTTCAAGAACGCCTCTTGTTAACGATGGCGCTGGTTTTCTTCTGCGGCTCTGTTGCCTGGCAGTGCATTGCCTCGGTCTGGGCTGAAGGCGTTGCGGCCGAGCCTGAGGGCATCCCGCGCGATAATTTATGGTACGAAGAGGACACACCGCAGGCGTTCGGGGCCTTTCACAGACTCTTCATCTTACAACTCACGCCGTGTTTACTGCCTGATTACCGGCAGTACGAAGGTTTACTCGCGCAGTACTCCGACCGCAAGCTAACGTATCAAGCCGATAGCCTCCAGGCTTTCTCTGGTATCCTTGAAGTCCTGAGCCAGACGTACAAAGGCGGCTTTCGGCACGGCCTCCCGGCCATGTTCTTCGACCTCGCCATGCTCTGGGAGCCTCGCCGTGGCGGCAAACTTCGTGTTGTTGCACCGGAAAGTAACGAACTGCTTTTCCCAAGCTGGTCGTGGGCGGCCTGAGAAGGATGCGTGATTGGCTCCCTGAGTAGTTATGATATCTGGGAGGATCCGCCATCAATCAGTCTATACCCGTTGGTGAGGTGGTACAATGTGCAGCCAACCGGGAAGACCGACCTGGTCAACCGAACGGACCATTTGCTCCATTGGATGGAAAACGAGCGCGACAGTGCCGATAACATACCTGACATCGACATGGGTAATTTAAAGATCACAAAGGAGGACTGGGACTGGTTTCTCCACGGCTCTGTAATGCGTGCGTCCTTTCGTTTGCGACCTGCGAAGGCCTGTGCCGGAGAAGATTGGGCTCACCTTTCTTGGGAAGAAGAAACAGCCGACTTTGTTGAATATCTCATAGTTGGCGGCGCTTCAGATGAAACTGTCGGTTTGTTGAAGGTGCCTTCGGTGAGTTACGATCCAGGTTGGGAAGGGGCGCGAAGTTGTGCGAGTGATTGCCATATCCGGCGGGAAAACAGGCGGCGCGGGGTCACAAGCGTTGAAGGAATTTTACCTCCGGGAATGGGGCTTTATCGATGAAATTAAAGAAGAGTCAGAGTACGAGTTTTACAATGTACTATGGGTTGAGAATGGGAGCAACAGTATTGCGTACCGAAGGGAGATTGGGGGAGTATGGAAGGAGGGATGGCACCGCCAGCAGGTGGAAACATAGGATATTATTCTTGGATAGGAAATTGGGACCATATTATCCCAGGCAAAGTGGTAGCGGGACACCATCATACACTCCAGTCGGTGCCCGAGGGAGAGTCAGAAATATTCCACAGCTTTCACCCACAATACTGCGGCAGCCTAGCCGCGGCGCTCTCATCAGCGCAGACTTGCACCAGCGCAACCTGCAGTTGCGCCAACGCGAGATCCCGTTGTTCCATCGAGTACTTGACCGAGAGCACGCCGCACACGGAGCTCACGATAGTCAAGATGGCCACCATAACACCCGATATCCAAAATAGCGTGAGGTTGAGTAAGTTCCGCTGCTCTGGCCCCGCACGCCAAAACTGCTGTAGGCCATGAGGGGCCTCTTCTAGCAGAGCACTCAGTTGGCGAAGCTCGGCCCGCCAGTACCGGTACCGGGCCCAGTCCGTCGAGCGGGCACGCCCGTAGTCGCCAAGCCCATAAAACGTCAGTATCATGTCCTGTCGTTCGAGCAATGTCGTTGTTGGGGCATCGTGAAGCGGGAACAACAGACTGAGCGTGTACATCAGCTCCTCCAGTACGTCGGTTGCTATCCCGGGTGCGGAGTCGGGGTATCGAAGGTGGTTTATTGCCCAAATCTTATGCTCAAAGACCCAGAGCACTCCCTGATCGAGAGTCAAGTGCTCCGCAAGGTTGCTCGTCCACTTGATTCGCACGCCGTGGTGTGTTATGAGCCGTGCTGCTGTCAGTGCCGGGTCGATCTTGGGTGTAGGTAGGCTGCCTGCCGTGTCGGCTGTGCGTCCTTTTTGCGTGAAGTGTCGTTCTACCACGGAGGTGATGGTGTCAGTCTTCGGCCATGATGGTGTGTCGGCTGGGTGGTACTCGGGTATTTCGGTTTTAATGTCCAGCATTGCCCATTGTCGCGCGGCCAGCTCCAACAGGTGCAGGATTGCTGATTCGGATAGCGGCGATGATTGGGGTACCTCTGGAATACCAGTGGGTTGCTGATCGTACCGCTGTCTGAGCAGCGTTTGGATCTCATGGCGCGATTGGTTCTTTCCCTCGACGACTGTGCGGATCGCGCTTCGGGCGGCCCCCTCACGTAAAGAAAGCCGTCGCTCGATGTCCGCTGCTTGCCTAAGTAGATCCGTCACATAGTGCTGGTACTGCTCTGCTTGGAAGCCCGTCTCGGACAGAGTTGGCCAGATCAATCGGGCGATCGAGAATGTGTCGTCCATACCTATGGTTGTGGCATTTGTGGGTTGACTTAGAGATTGCGCAAATATGGCACTGTGAGCAGAAGCTGCGAGCTGGGTCCGAATCTCGGCGTTAGACTGAGAGAAAATTTTGACGTTGGGCAAGGCTCTGGGCGCTCCTGTAAGGCATTTTCAACCTTCACAGTTTGAACCGCAGCAGCTCGGCGGATGCCGATCGGCGAGTCGCGTCTCTTCCGATCCCAGACTTCAGCTGACGACGGCGCTGCTCAGCCACCCAATCCTCTTTGAAACACACAAAACAGGGGTCATTGGCGCCCTGGTCCGGCCAGCTGCTGCCTCCGCAGGCGGACCCTCGCTCCTTCCAGAGCTGACGAGCTCAAATTCCCATCCTCCAGTTTCCTCCTCAATTTCAGATTTGACTGCTGCTTTCCTGCTCCTCCGCCTAGTGCTCCGAAACAGCGCGCAGCGCGCCGGGTGCAGGATAATGCGAATTCTGCCCGTCACCGACTTTATTCTGTTCCATGCGCGGCCAGACTGCTTCACTGCATGCATCATGGCCCAGACTACGCTCAAAAGCGGGCTTCAGGCGTGGTTCCCAACTCTATTTCGTTCACTGTTTGTAGGAAGTGTTACTACCAGTGATGAACACCAATTCCAGGGATACCTCTCAGCCCAGCCGTCTTCCAGCTCCCAACAAGACCAGTGTGGCGCGAAGGGAGGAGTGCGTGGCCCGTATGACATCGGCCCTCTCGAGGTCTCCTCTCCAAAGATTTATAACGTCGAGCGCGACGTCTTTGTCGCCTGGGATAACAACCCCTATCCGATGCCTGTTCCCTTAGAGGCCCTGGAGATCTTTGATCGAGACATCAAATGGCGACTCGAGAAGGACTTGGAGGGCATCAAAAAGGCCATAGAACGTCGGCGCAAGCCAGGGCGTCGAACATCAGACGACTGGATCTTCGAGCCGGTCAGCATCCGAATGACGGGAAAGGCCAACAACAAGTCGGTTACTCTGTCGCCAACCATATGGATACGCTGTTCCAAAGGGCATCGACGGCATGTGGACCGGGCACTCCGAGAGAGTCCATGTCTCCAGTGGACGAGAAGCACTGGTTTCGGCGAGATTATGGTCAGCAACGCGGCGGAACTGTTTGCTTCGCATTCTGGTCAAAAGCCGCAGTGTGGCGACAGTTGCGATTCGCGGCTTCGAGTTCAGATCCAAAAACCACAGTTCGCCTCATGTGCGACGGGCCTTGAATGCCGCACAACTGTGGCACATGGGACGACGGTGCTGACACAGCGGTATTCGCGCATTGGCGGGGTGATTGCCATCAACGGACACCGATTTGGTTTAACATCCGGACACGGCATTGTTAACTGCATGTTGGACGCGAAGCAGCACAGGGGACCGCCCTGTGGGCGCACTGGCCTTGCAGAGCTCAACGGAGAAGTATCGGAATCAGACACGGACTGCGATGACTACGATGACCACGAGGGGGAAAGTGAAAGCAACGACATCGACGCTGATAGATATGCCGAGTATGCTGCATACAGGCTCAGGCCACAGGCATCCACTCCGCCAGACCTGTTATCACGCTGGTCCGACTGCGAACCAATTGTGGCGGCCTTTGGTGGCCTAAGAACGATCGGCGGCGAGGGGGGTTTTCGTTCACCCTCGAGCCGTGATGTTAAGGGTCTGATCTTCTCGCGAAAACTGGCCACTTTTCATCGCTTTTCGCCAAAAGCGAGCCCCCACCGCATGCCAAGACAGTGTTTTCCGGGACGCTTTCCCGTTTTTGGCAGCACTTTTCGCCTGAA
>Ga0247780_1000582_pt1 | contig 32938 bp, 33 predicted proteins | sample UWRJL079202R5_FD_179927 | JGI IMG/M metagenome (GOLD analysis project Ga0247780, IMG submission 179927) | Plant litter microbial communities from Arlington Agricultural Research Station in Wisconsin, United States - UWRJ-L079-202R-5 | ecosystem: Environmental > Terrestrial > Plant litter >... | reverse complement strand
GGGGGGGGTTGTAGGACGTAAAATTCCTGATCCTTTCTTTCCGTATTACTTATAACTTAATGAGTTGGGGTTTAGTGTAACTTGCAGTAGAATAGGGGCAGTAGCTGGCATCTGTGCCGTTGTTTCTGGCTGTGGCACGTGCCTCGGCACGTGCGCGTGGATTTTGGGCACCTTGTTCTCCTGGCCAGAGCTTGCGTCTTAACAAGGCAGAAAACCAAGACAAGAGTCGAAGTTCACGACATTTATCCAAGTTCATTTCTTGCAACCACGCCGGGTATACTCCACGGCTCAGCATCTCCTAACAAGAGTGCTGCAGTTGTTGGGGTATATTCCACGTGTTCATTAATACGCCTTACTTATATATGGAAATGCTAACCTTAAAGAAATAGTACGGTGGTTGACGTTACTTCCGAGGTAGATAAGGCTTTATTAATTGATGCGTTTTGTCAAACTATCTAGTATATATACTGCGTTATAAAGGTAAAGCGAGTCAAGCTTGTTCTTTTAATATAGTTTAAAGTTCTAATTGACCCGTAACGGTGATTTCTCGGATGGAAAAGAGAAAACGGTGGTTATATAGTAAGGAAAAGCCACTGTTACGTGCAGGGGCGCCGGTGTCTTAAAATTAGGCACAGCTTCGTCCTTGTAACACACCGCCCTATTTATGGTCATAGTAAGTATAGCCGAGGCAAATTCCTAGGACTCACCTCGGCTCAGGCGCGGCTCACCCCTTGCTCAGGATCTGCGACTAATACGGACTCGGCTAGAAAAAAGCGTCGGGTAAGACTATAGAGGTAGGTAGTCAATTCACCTTGTGTTATATGTAAGTTGCCGTGCTTCAATGTTTGGAAAGCAGCATCAGACATCTGCGGCAAACCCCTGGAAACCTGTCAGCTGTTGATGAAAAAAATCACAAAGTTGGGAATGCAGGATATTTGTGAAAGACAACAAACCCCTAGTAAAATTTTAACTTCTAGACAACACCATAAGTCGAAAATGAACTTGATGCCGGAAATGCGGCACAATGGACGCGGAACAGCACAAAGTCGGAAATGTAGCACTGGGACCGCAAGACATCAAACCCCCAAAAATATGCTAGATGCTGTGAAACCCCACAAAGTCGGAAGTCTGCCATTGAAGTTGCGGTCCCAACCTAACACGGTCACACCGTTCACCAAAGGCAAGGGGCCCTGTCTCGAGTCCCCAGACAATGCATCCAATTTGGACGATCAAGTTGAGAGTCCCTCCCCCGCCTCGACGGCAACTATCAAGTTACCAAGTGAGCATTTCTACTTCCATGCTAACGGTACCGTACCCTCAAACGCGCTATCACATGGATATCCTCTAGGACTTTGTGTTTTGATGAGAACGCCAAGTAGGTGAATACTTAAGTTACGTTAGACGCCACACAGTGTTGACATCGGTGCTTGCATCTGCGGATCAGGCCGTATAGGAAGTATGAAGTCGAAATGTACTAGATGCTGGAGATGCAGCATGATGCCGGAAATGTAATAAGGTCGCCGCTGGAGAGTACAAAGTCGGAAATGCACTCGATGCTGGAACTGTGCACAAAGTCGGAAATATGTACAAAGCCGAAAACCTGCTCAAAGTCGGAAATTCACTGGATGCCGGAAATGCAGCATATGGCCGTGAAATAGCACAAAGTCGAAAATCTGCTCAAAGTCGGAAATATGCTTGGTGCCGGCGACGTAGCGCGTGAACAGCTCGGAAACTGCAGAGATCGGCGAAATCATAACTAATAAGCACATAAGGAACAAAGAGAAATCACGTGTCGACAATAAACTCGCGACGATTTAATCGTTATCACTGGTCATCAACTTGTTTCGCTTTTGAGAGAACACAAAACATACTCGTACATTACACATTAGGGTAATAAAACAATAATCCTACACTATAATCCTACACTATAATCCTACACTATAATCCTACACCTCCCTCCCTCCCTCCCACTTAAAACTCCCCCAAAACTCCCCCCAAACCCACCAGAACTCCGCCCAAAAAGCAAAACAAAACGCCAAGCCAAACCAGAATGTACGGACCGAAGTCCCACCTAGATGCCCTCGGCATCCTCCTCCTCATCTTCCTCGTCCTCGTACTCGTCCTCGTCCTCTTCGGCCTGCTTGGCCTTGCTCTTGGCACTGGGGCCAGCCTTCTTGCGGCTGGTGGTGCTGTATCCACGGGGGGCGGGGCGGACGGTGACCTGTCTGGCCCTGGTCATTGGGCGGGGCAGGCGGCGGGTTTGGCCCTTCGGACCCTTGTCGGTGCTGCCGCGGGCAGCCGAAGCGGTGGATGGGCCTGGGGCCAGCTCGTCGGTATCATTGTGAGCCGACTGGCGTCGGTTCGGCACTGGGAGCATCGACGGACGCGATGTTGGAAGTGCCGAAGCACTGTCCCTGGCGGGGGGCTCGTGGGGTGTGGTCTCGGCGATATGGCCATCGACGAAAGCGGCGGGGACGGAGCCGAACGTGTTCCGAAGTTCTTTCTGCAACTCCGCGAGTGCGTCTCTTCCTGGAGACGGGTGCTTCTTGCGATCGAGAGAGACAACCGGAACTGCAGAGCGCATGGCTTTGGCCTTTTGCAGCTGCACAACGTCGGCGGACATGAGGGGGCTGATGGGCTCATCTTCCTCGTCATCGAAAGGCGTCATGTTGCCAAGCGGGGACTGGACGGGCGCCGGGGTGATGGAGATCAGGGGACTGTTGACCAACGGGCTGTGAGACTTGCGGGTAGGGCTCTCAACCGAGTTGCGTCGAACAATCTTTGCCATCTTGTAGCGCGGGGTCGATGAGGCAAACGGCGGCGACGTGAGGGGTGAGTCGACGGGGCCATGGAGAATACCGGTGGTCATGAAGGGGTTATTGGCGGACGGTGTCATGATGGCGCTGTCCATAGAATTAGAGGGACGAGTCTCGGCCTGCAGCAAGTGCTCGAACGGAGTCGGTTCACGTCGAGCCCACTGATGATCGGTGAATGGGTCGTCCATGCGGTCTCTAGCCACAATCTGGTCGGCGGGTACAGCCTGGTGGTGGGCGGGAACAGCCTGGTCGGTGGTCGTGGCCTGTTTCGGGCGCACAGCGAAGTCCATGGCCACAATATGATCTCTAGTCAAGTTGCGGGTCTTTGGACGGTAGTCAAAGTTGGTAGCGATGTTGTCTTTGATCTTCATGGAGGCGACGTGCTGCAGGTTCTGGGTCTCAGACAAGGGGATGGGGCGCAGAAACGGGTCTCCTGGTACGCGTGTCTTGACGCCTTTCTCGAATGCGATGCGGTCGAAGTTTCCTTTCGAATCGGAGGCCTTCTTCAGCAGACTCAGGTTGGAAACTTTGCGCATGATGCGGCCACCCAAGCGCGAGATCTTCGATCCTTGCTTCGGGACGGGCGGGCGGAGGTCTGTTGGCAGCTGACTCACTGTGAGACTGGAGGAGGGGAGGGAGGAGGTGAATGCCGTGGTCGAAGATGAGGGCAGGCCGGACGGAATCGTCGTCAGTCTCTCGAAGCCCTTCGTGTGCGAAGTGCGCAAAAGGTTTGCCGTCGTGGCACTGCTTGCGACAGGGAATGCCGCGCGAGGGTTCTCATCGCCACTCATCTCTGGTGCCATCTTGTTGGCCATCTTGTTGGCCATGTTGTCGGCCATGTCGTCGGCTGGCCCGGGCGCGTTTCTGGTATTTACGCTTCCCGTGTTGGGAAGGCGGGACTCTGACTTGTACGGCTGATAGCCGATAGTGGGCATCGGCCAAATTGCCTTCTCAACGCCGTTCTCGGCGCCAGGGGCGTTGCGAAACTTGTGGTTGTCTCTTTGCGGTTGAACTGTAGCTGGGGTCGTAGAAAAAAGAAAACGTCAGCTCAGCCCAGAAGGATTTCAAGTTATGTTGCGCGCCAGAGGGTGCTGCGCGGCGGGCTGTGGAGTGTGGGCTGTTTGGAAAGGGAAACCACAACGCATGGGACATAAGTTTGGCCCACTGGCAGTGAGCCAAACAGCACCGACAACTCATTAGCAGGACTGAAAACTCACCAGAAACTCGCCAGAAAACAGGGTAGGAGCTCGCGAGTTGAGAACACAGAGAAGAACTCCGAAAAACGCGGAAAGATCATAAAAAGCGGAAAAAGACCACAGGGCAGAGGAGGAAGCAGCAAGCCGCGGACTTACACGGGCCAGGACCCGCCGGGCAACCCCCGTCTTTTCGCGCCGTTTCCCGGCCGCCTGCTCCGCTTCACACCCTCGGAAAACCTTGAAAACGCGGAAAGTTCGTAAAACGCGGAAAAAGGCCACAGGGCAGCGAAAGAAGCAGTAAGCCGCGGCCTTGCACGGAGTCGGACGTGCCGGGCAGCCCCCATCTTCCCAAGTCGTTTCCCGGACGCCTGCGATATGCTTTGCACCCTTGGTAGTACTGCTACACCGAGCATCATTAACTTCAATGCACGGAGCAGGACCTCCTGGGCAGCCCCCGCCTCCTCCTGCTGTTTCCTAGCCGCCTAAGCTCTGCTTCACAGCCCTAGAGACCTCACTATCAACTTTCCAATGTGGACTATGCCAGCTACTCTACTAGAACAAACGAAATCCTTCCATTGTGCATGACACAACTGAATCTCAGCCCCTCCCCCGGGTGAAGACAAACAAGGACCTCCCTCTATGCATATATCGAGAGATACTCAGCATGAAGGGGCTTCAGGTTGTCGACCTGGCGCTGAGAGACTTCGATGGCAAACAGAGCTGTTACTCCTGGCATTATTGACTTGGTTGGAGCAGGACCTGCCAGGCAGCCTGAATTACCGCACCGGCATTATTGACTTGCATGGAGCAGTACCCAAGGGTCGCTTTGATCTTCTCGTGCCGTTTCCCAACCGCCTGAGATATGATTCACACCCTTGAAGTTACTGCTACACCATAGTTGGGTTGCCAGCAGCAAATTCTGTGAGCTGAATCATGAATACTTAAAATATTGATCTCTGAAGCAGATGGCATGAAGGGATGACAGGGATCAAAGCCTCCCAGGAGAAAGCGGGATGCCTTCATCGTGCAGTTTCGGTTCTCCCTCTGGGAGTGTGCCGTGTTCCAGGCTCACTGCAGCCTGAAATACAGCCACGGCTACCTCGCCGCTGAGGGGGCGGGCTGCGAAAACTAATGTACATATGCACTTGTGCGTGCTGTGCTATGCTGAAAAATGAAAACCTGGAGCCGAACGAGAGATCGAGTCCGAAAGCCAGAACGCTGTGCAGATTGCGTCGCCTTGGGCACGGGTGGGACGCAAGCTGGAGTGCCGGTACAGTGGTAATGTGAATGTGACTTGAACAAGAAGCAACATGGCTCTGGACAAACGGCAGAATGATGTGGAACCCCTATCGTCCATCTCGGGCATGTGTGGGAGACAAGGCAGGCGCAAATGCAGGTGTGGTGATCGTGAGGGAGGTCCTAATAAAGACCGAGTTCAATCAAGACGCTCACGCGGGGCTTTGTCAAAAACATACCTCCTGGCGAGCTAGTGGGCGGCGTGCTGCCCGGAATAGCCTCAAATGACTGCGTCTGGAGACGTGATGATGCCGCGAGGGCGGGCTGGTCTCTCTCGGCCGCCATTGTCTTCGCGGGTGGTTGTGGGCTGAATGAGGAAATCGCAAGTCAACTCAAGGAATGAGGAGGGGGAGTGACCCGTCCATATATAGTGAAAGACCGACGCGCCAGTTAGATAGGCCAGAAGCTGTCTCCACGTCTCAATCCCGGTCGGTACGTCCAAATCAGGCAGTTGGCCGGCAAACCGCGTGGTTTCAACACCGAACGAAGCTTCCGCGCGTAGTTTGATTTTCGATCACGGGGGATAACCGCACGGCTTGAGGCAATTCCCCCTCTTTCAGTCTGATGGTCCGTTCTGGCCGGCAAACTGCGTGATTTCCGGAAATCGGGACTGACTGTTACGATCTAACTTGAATGAGAGAGTGAATTGCTATCCTGTGAGGTGGGGCGAGGTTTACATAGTCATTCCATCTTCCCGTTATAAACAAATCTAATTTTTCTCGCATCTGGCCCGATAGATGCCTATATCTATGAGAATGTGGAAGTTTATACCGAATTCAGGTTAAATAACGACCTCCGGACTTGCCCACCCTTGGGGAGCCTGAGGAAAGGGCGGCGTAGGCAACTGCCCTGCCAAAGCCTTGCGGGCTACAATCTCCACTCCACACATTTCTTTGGAAGTACAGTCTGACATGTCCGTCCTCTGAGCAGGGCTTTTGAGCGCGCTCCTGATGAGAACCGCGTCGCCCCTCAATGCGTCCGCCCCTGAGATTCTCACCACTTACACTGATATGGCCCGTGCGGCAATCAACAAGCGATTCAGGGGCGTCAGTATCGCCGTAACCCCTGAGAGGAGATCCGTGCGCCACTCTCACCGTGCGAGCTACGGTCTAGCTCGCACGGTGTATGCCAATCAGGCGGTCGGCAATGGATGGTTGTAAAGGATATGAAGCTGCAGGACCGATATTGCCCGCATCAATGGTAGGTTGTCCGGCCGGGCCAGGGCTGACTTCGGAGCTGACTTCGGACTTGGATCCGGGATCTTGGAGAGCAGCGGACCGGGGCGGGGCCGGATCCTACTGGAGGAGCCGCCCGTGCCACTGCCGCATTTTGGGCAAGAGCTATCTACTCAAGGCTTGCAACGAGGATTCATTAGATATCATGGGGAGCAAACCCCCGTCATCATATTCACGTGCGTACTTGTGACGAGCGATCGCGGTAGTCAGCCGGCCATCGAGCAAATTTGCAGTCACGGTATTCCGATGAAAGCGTCCAGCGTGATGGCATGACTGTTATTGCCACTAACATGCCACGATATAACCAGAAGTTCGATGAAAGAGCTTTCGTGTTTGCAGTGATATGAGAAAGTTTCCACATTCCGTCCAACAGTGAGAAATGATGTGCTGCTGCGGCATTTGTACTGTTTGACACGCACTTCATTTCCAAATTTTTGTTGGGGTCTAGATTGAGCACCATAAAGACGCATCTCTGTAGTTGGGCCTCGGCCCCATTGACGGTGCTAGCCGGGCAATCAAATCGCAGGATCTTGCATTCCACCGAAACCAGAAAGAAACATAAATCAAAGCAAACAGATCATGATACTTCCGATTTCCGCTTGCCCTGTGGGTTGGAAATTCATCTCAACGATACATCCTCGTATCCGACCCCAATTCGGAGGGTTGGGGGCCGCCTAACCTGGTCCGGGAAAGGCCACTCACCGCCACCTTCACCCCCGCCGAGGGATGCCTCACCGTCTTCGATATCTTCACTGTACTCGGTGGCCCTCTCACCTTTGAAATCGCTCTCTCGCAGCACAGCCTATCTTCCGTGGCCGCCACGCCATGCTGGGTACACGCCGGCACCTCCACATTTGCCACAAGTATCTTCACCCCGGTGTCGGGCCTTATCTGCCCCGTCGGGTACACAACCGCGCTCGCCAAGCTCGATTCCAACCTGTTTCTAGGTGACCCCTGGACTGAATTCTCGCCCATCAGCCCGTCCGAGACCCAGTTCTCCCAGTCTCGGTACGACTACCTCCTCCCAGAGGAGACCATGGTCCTCTGCTATCCCTCGTAAGCCAACCCTGTCATCCCTTTCCCTCCCCTCCCAGCCCTTCTTCTAACCAGCACCTCCCCCCAACCAGAAACTACAAGCTCAACCTCTCCGACGGCGCCGGCACCATCTGCACCAGCAAAATCACCACCGGCACCGTCCCCGCCTGGCGCGTGAGCCGCATATCATACCCCTTCGGCGAGCCCGTCACCTCCTAGTCTACAAACTACATCCCCACGCGCACGTCGAGCGTGCCCCTTGGCGAGAACGTTGATATCACGGTGATGATGCTCACCTTTAATACCGAAGCGCCCACCACGTTCAAGAGTGTCTTTGTCACCGCCGTCGCGTCGATGATGCCGTTTCAGCTGATGTCGCAGGGCAAGAGAGGGAATAACTTGGTCCGTCCCAGTAGTACCAGCCGCGGGATTGCGAGGGAGACGGGGACGGGGAAGATTGAGGAAATAGAGACGAGAACAACAAGGAGCGGGTACTTCCTCGGGGGATCATAGCGATCTGGAAATACGTCTGTCTAGCGGGACGGTGTCGGGGATTGTAGTTGGGTCGGCCGCGGTGGGAGTTCTGATACTGGTGGTGGTGGTGCTGCTGTTTCGGTTTCAGTGGAAGAGGAAGAAGAAGACGGCGGGGCTTGAGGCGGCTGTGCCTCCTGCTGCTGGAAGGGAGCAGGGAGAGGAGCAACAGCAACAGCAACAGCAATAAGAACAAGGGGAACAAGAGCAGCAACAAGAAGGGCTGGAAGATAACAACAGCAAGGCCGCCGAGCTGCCAGATAATACGGCGGTAGCCCAGGAACCGGCGCAGGCGCCACAGGAGCTGCCATCGCCAACGACAGAGTCACTACAGTGCTTGTCGCCACTGTCACCATTGTCACCGCTGTCGCCACTGTCTCCGGTGTCGCCGCACTCACCGACGCTAGAGTATGCGTCGCTAGCGTCTCCGGTGACGGTAACGAATATGTCGCCGGCGTCTCCGGCGACGAATGTGACGGAGACGACGCTGGTGTCGGTTGAGAATCTACCGGATTATGAGCTGGACGGGACGACGTCGCCGAGGGAAACGAGTGGCCGTGTAATAATAGCGGAGGGTGTGGCCTCGGTACGAGACTTTGAAAGGGGGAGGGAGGCGGAGAGGCCCGCTTCATGCCGGGGTCGGCATCATTCTGTTTGAAGGCTTTTGTGGGCTTTAGTTCAAGGAACTTCCTCGAAGATAGGAGGGATAATGCGTATATACCTTATAGATATTCCAAGGGGTTTGGGCGTCTGTACCCAACCCGCTCCGTCTTCCTCCCGTCTCTTCCTAATCAACACCTTTGTATCACCCCGAATAAGTGCACCATTTGTCACATACGACCATACCCACTGGAAAGCTCAGGATCCCGTCCGCTCTCCCATAGATAACCCAGTGAGGGCCAGACTAGTAGCTGGGTCGGTGACGACCAGCGAATCCCTGGTATTGTATGTTTTTTGCCGTTTTGCCTCTGTTGTGTAGAGCCCCGTTCAGCCCAACCTCGAGCCGACGCCGCGCTTTTGTTCCTATCCGAAAAAGCAGAGAATCATTCTGGGTACGAGCCCAGGCCTCAGATCCATCGACATCTACAACCCAAGCAAGACGCCCGACTTCTCTGCACATCGTCGACGGTATCGTGCCTCCCGCTTTCACGAGTAACGTTCGTTTCTCTCCTTCCCAGCGTTGGTTTAATCAATAGGGCGGTCTCTAGCCAGCCCTCTGGAATAGAGTTGGAGGGAGGGTCTTGTAAGCGGAAGTTGGAAACAATGTCGATGGCGGGGATCGCAGCCCTAATACTATTGGACTGGAGAATCCGGCGAAGACAAAGCCTGACAACGGAACAGTGTGGTCAACCTGCTTCCGGTGGGTCGTATAAACTGTTTTCTGGTACTTGGCCGAGGAGACCAACCCAGAGACGAGAGTAACGGTTGCGGCAGCGAGCAGTGAAAATACCTTTGAGGCAGTGGCAGAAACTACAGGAAAGCCTGCAGATGGATAAGGGTGAAAAGTGTTTGCAGGCCGAGCGGACCGATTGGTAGCCTTTGGTTGAGGTTTCTCCTCTTAACGGGAAAATTTGGTTGGACAGTGTACCCAGGTAGGCGCCGATGATATCGCGATCACTCTCATCCACGAAGCAGAAGAGGGTTCATAGTTCAAGTGGTCTATTTGTAGGTCCGGCGGGAGGACCGTGGAATGCATTAGGTGAAGGATTGATTCGGAGGGTGTAGTAAGACCAATGTAGTTGATCCCCGACTTTCATGACCCAGCGTTACATGAGTATTACTCTTCGTAAATGTTGCTGTCGCTGTTTCATATATTAGCAGGGACTTGACACCCATGCGGTTTGTTGGGGACTCACAATTCTTTTGAAAACCTGTCCCGGCCTTCGGCATCCTTGTTGACCCATATGCTGACACTGGTTTGCCCGCATGTGAAATCACCGAAGCCGTCATCCCCGATAACAACCTCGTTATTTTGCCATCCGAGAACGTCAGTCCAGACTTCTCCAGCGTGCATTTCGCCCACGTGCATTCTCTTCGACCCGGGGCCTGCGTTGCTCAGAACTACAGCGCATCCGAATCGACGGTCCCAAGTGCCGTAACGGACCCAGCCAATGCAGGTCTCATAATCAAAATAGTCTGCTTGCTTGCCGTAGCCGTAGAGCTTCCGAGCCAACATAAGCTTCGGGAGAGCTCCACCACACGAAGGCGGGAATGGGTGCTCGCCCTTGATTCCGTACAGATCGCCGTACCAGACGCAGGGGTAGCCCTCTTCTCGGAGGAGAATGAGTGTGTATGCAAGTGGTTTGAACCAACCTTCTATTGGTGCCTCGAGTGCTTGATAGGGTTGTGTGTCGTGATTCATAACGAGTGTCTGATTAAAACATTAGCCAGCCCAAGTGACCCGGGAGGGGCGAAATTACCACAGCGGCAACGGGCTCAGCCTGTACCAAGGTGCCGTCGAAGACCTTTCGGAGATCAGCACCACTCCCTCGGCTGATCTCGCTGAAGTTGTAAACTAGCGGCGTGTCAAAGAGCGAGAACTTGTGGCCCATACGGTCGAGGAAGGCTTTCTGGGGGTTGTATGAGCTTTGAAAAGTACGGGACGGGCAGGGAAGCATACCAAGTCATCGAGAGAGTCTTTCCAGAACTCGCCAACGAAGAACCAGCCCTCTCCATATGATTCGTCCATCTGGGCAACAAATTTGCGGAGGAAATCTTGGTCGTAGTGCTTGATCGCATCAAACCGGATACCGCGAAGTGGTATCTCCTTTGCGAGCCACTTTCCCCACGCGAGGACGTCCTCTTTGACTTCAGGATGCGCGTAGTCCAGGTCCGAGCCCATGAGATAATCGCTGATACCGGGTTAGTCGCGCGACCAACAGCAGTCACATAATTACTCACTAGTTGCCCTTTTCGCCGTCCACCTCAGGGGTCTGCGCCCATCCCAACGACTGCTCCCCCTTGATTTTGAAGATGCCGCTCTGACCGTTCGCTGCGTTGTAGTCGACACCGCTGAAATGATACCAATGGTATTTCATCTTGGAATACTTGTCTCCTCGACCAGGGAAGTCGAATCCCACCCATGCGTCGATCTCATACTGCTCGCTGACCTCTTGGTTGCGGTTCTCGGGGTCAACTTCGACTGCCTGGCACCTCTCTCTGTGGTCGGCAGCCATCTTGTGGTTCAGAACGGCATCCCAATAGATACCAACGCCGTTCTCCTTCGCCGTGTGAGCCAACTTCAACAGCTCTTCCTTAGTGCCCCACTTGGTGGCGGTGGTGCCTTTCTGGTCAAACTCCCCAAGGTCGTAGAGGTCATAGATGTCGTAGCCGTTTCCATCCTTGGAGGACCCCTTGCACCTGAACTAAGATCAGCAACGTTCCGTTGCTTGGCAGGAAAGGGGCAGTAGCTTACGCTGGAGGGACCCAGATGTTGTCAATTCCCCACTGTTTCAGAGCTACGACGTGCTTCTCAAGCCGTACCCAATGTTTTTGGTCGGCAGGAATATACCACTCAAAGCCCTGCATCATGGTCATGTTCTCAGGCGTGGGTTCTTGGGCGTGTTCACCCATCTTGGCGGTTGGATCTAGGGCTGGAAAGTATGAATGAAGGGGTAAAAAAAATGGGAAAACAGTCTTTGGCCCCAAAATGAGACACAGGGGCTAGGCTAAGCGGAAGAGGGTGATAAATAGGAGAACAGGGCGGAGGTGCCGAGTCAGTGGTGCCTCAGAAGCTGACCATGTTTAATGGCGCTATCTTGGAGCTTGCCTTGGGCGGCAAACCGGCCTAGATCTCTGTGCAAGCAGGCCGCTTGTCTGATTCGATCAATTTTGGCGGCGGGTCCTTGGTGGGCGGTATGCATCAGTCTCAGCAAGCATCAACGGTCGATGGCGGGCAGTGTGGGAGCCCCCAGAACTAGTGACGAGTGTGGGTGGAGAATTGGCGGTGTGCCGTCTCCGCCAAATCTTGGAAGTGATTGAGGTGCAGGGTCACTTAGTTGGAACATGGAAGGAGCCGGCATGCACGAAAGTCAGAACCAAGGAAAGCAGGAATCACAACGGTTACCCTGCTGCCGGTAGCAGTGAGTTGAAAGTGCAGCAGCAGTGAGTGGTCTCTAGCCGGGGCTGCAAGATGTGAAAATGAGCCTCCGTTTCGTGGTCCCTTGTGCTCCTTCGCTTCGTTGACCGCGGGGGATAAATCTGTACGCACTTGGGGAACCTCTGCAGTGGGCTGGCCCGAAACCATTGGCATTCGGGTGACAGACAAGAGCCTTCGGATGGCCGCCGAGCAATGCTCCGCCCGGGAAGTCGGCCGCCAGTGCCACGACACCGGCAAGCAAGAGTCCATTTGCGTCCCCGGCTTTAGATCCGTGGCGCAAATACCGATGCGAGCTCAATCTCCAGTCCCAGAACCATCTATTATCACCTTCCTAACCCAACTGTTTCTTGGTCGTTGCTGACGCAGCTGTGCGAATTGGGTGGCAGACGGCTACAAGAGCGTCTGACGATGGATTCCTCCAGATCGCAGCCTCAATGATTCCGCTCAGCGGCCAGACGTCCGCAAGCGACTTCCTGGCAAGACCGGCTTGCTTGGCGGTTTGCCCTTTGTTCTTCAAGGTCATGGTGAGCTCAACGCTCCCCTTCGCAAGTCAGAGCGTCCTCGCATCCGGGTGGTGTGATGCCCCCTGCATCACTCAATTCTGGATTCCATCTGCATTGACTGGCGATAGTGCAGCATGAAGCGTCAAAGGGAGTCAAGAGGCGATGTTTCGTCCCCAACATCTGGAACGGCCCCGGATTCGCAGAATCAGGATGAGGGTCCCTGTGCCCCACTGCAGAGGGTGATAGGGTCTGCAATGAGCCAAATAACAGAATGACGTCAGTCGTCCAGTCGGCGGCTGAAGATGCCGACCCAAAAATCCGCAGTCGACAAAAGAACTTCGATTTTTCCTCCGGAAATTAGATGCAGAGATTGTGAATAAGATCGTTCCTTCTAGGATTTCTCCTTATTCTGCAGGGCTTTCTTCAAGACGTTCAAATCATTGTGTGTGTGGAGACAGACGATTGGCAGCGGGAAGTTGCCGACCGAAGTCCCTGCCAAGCAGATTGTGGGGTCCATTGTCCCAGCAACGCGCTGTTTACACCACGGGCAAATGAGAGGTCACATCTTCCCCGTCACAGCTTTGTGACTACACGACCAGTGGGCGGCTTGCATTGACCAAAACAACTGCGTCCCAATCGTTTCTTCTGAATCGTGCCAGCGCATCGCGGCTATTACCTCCTTACACCCCAAAATCCCCTGATTGGCAATTTTTCGTTGCCAGAGCTCCCATGCAGGAGGCCGGACCGCTGCTATAAACACAAAGACCACCACTTTTCAGAGTTTCGACCGTTCCAGCATGCCGCGCAAGGAAGAAGAATTTGACTTTCAGATCTTTGTCGATCCGTCGTGTCTGAGCGAACCAATGGACGACCAAACCACAACCACAAACCAGCTCCCTGCAGAGGCGGCGCCCGAGATTGTCGACATTCCAGTCGCTGCTGACCCGACCGAGCATGCTGAGCATTCCGATCTGCACGGCATTAGCGACATGCTTGATAATTCCGCACTAGAGCCAAAGATTCCTGAGACGACCGATGAGCCATCAGAAGAGCAATCACCAGAAGAAGTGAACAATGGCGCGACCGATGAGCCAGAGTTCGACGCTACACATCTCGACTCTGCAGAGCCCGAGGACGCAAAGCTGCAGGACGCCTCAGTCATAGACGAAGAATCCTTCCTCGAGGGCGACAGCGCAATTGAAGAGCCACCATCCGACGGCCATGCCGATGATGTTGAGGATGAGGACGGTGCCGCCGCTGGAGACCAGTCAGTGCTCGAATCGGAGCACAGTATCACCGAGGAGGATGGTGCCGAGGGCGAGATTCACAATAATATGGACGAGGAAGCCAACGATCGGTCATTCGTGGAGGAAGAACAACAAGATACAGGTGACGATAGCTTTATCGGGGAGGACGCAGAGACACCCAAGGCCCTACGCAATCACCAGTCCTTCGTCGACGATGACGTTGAGTTCAGGCCGACAGGCTCCACAACTACAGACAGGAAAGCTTCGCTTCGAACCGAGGCGCTCATCCAGGCGGCCGCACGAGCTGTCGTCGCAAAGCTCGAGGGGCGCAGCAGTAACCGAGACTCAACAAGCCAAGCGGATGAAGATGCCGATACTTCTCTTTTGAGCACGGACTCCCATGATAACTACGGCACTGAGGACAGGAGAGCATCCTACAAGGACAGCCCGAGCCACAGTCGCCGTGAATCAGCCGACTCGCAAATTCACCACGATATTCCTTCGCGATCGGTGTCTGGCGATGAAGGCGGGGACAGTAGCTCCCACCACGAGGCTGAGGACGATGTGTTCAGTGATCGCAGTGCCCGAAGCTCAATTGGGTCGTTCGATGGACAAGGCGATGGCGTTGCCAAACCCCAGGCATCTAATGACCAAGCCAACCAGTCTTTCATCTCCCATGGACGATCGCCAAGAATATCGGGCGTGTCTATCATCTCCGGGCTTTCTCAGTACGACAAGGAAGACTTTGTGCCCACCAGCCGCGAGACGCGGCTTCCTTTCCGCACTCCATCAGACATCCGGGCAATGCAGATGACTTCGCCTACTCCGTCCGTCTTCAATGGCGCCTCGCCACGTTCAGGGAAGCGACACACAGGGCAATCGATTGGCAGCGCCCCCAGAAACTCGCATTTCCACAGCCCAGCTGCTTCGGCTCAGTATTCGCCAAAAGGACGCTCCACGCCCACTCGTCTCAAGCCCCGTAAGACAGCACCGCTCGTGCTTCTCCACGTCACCCTCCTCCCCCTTCGCTGGATGTGGGGCGATGTTCTGGATGGGCTGGACCCAGTTAATGGCAAAGCCTGTGACGAGAACAAGCAAGTATTCGAGGCATCGGAGCAACTAAAGACGTTGCGTGATGCCTGGAGGGAGCTGCAGGATTGTGTTGGAGACACTGTTCTCGAGCGAGGCGTTTTGCTTCCCCACCCTCAGAATGACTTTGAAGTACTCGAAGAGCGGTTCCTGGAAGCTTTGGAGCTGCCTCTTCGACGCCGAGCGCGAATTTTGGAATGTGGGCATTACCTTGGCCCTTCCAATATGACAGACTCCGAGGACGAGGAAAGCGATGACGGCTATACATCGGAATCCACTCGCACGCGAGAGAACAGGAAACACTGGTGCAACACCTGCAAGGGCGAAATCAAGTATGAAGCTCTTGGTCCCGGCAAAGTGTTCCGTGTCAAGGTGTACGCCAGCAACGGCCTTATGAAGGCTGGGGCTTGGGAGGCATGCTGGAAAGACATGGAGCGGGTCGATATCGAGGTGGAGCCGATTGTCGAGCCGGCAATTCAGGCCGAACTCGAGCGCCTCGCCGAGATTCAGATGAGACTGGAGGAGGAACGGCAGCAGGAGGCAGAAGCTGCTGCAGAGGAGGAGCTACGACGCGAAGAAGAGTTTGAACATGAGCGCGTGAAGGGTGATGTGAGGGGAGAAGAGCCGATCCCCGACCAGACTCTCCCTATCACATCCGAACCTGAGACTTCATGGGCGGAACCGCAAAATGTCGAGCCGGAGAGACAGAGTCAAGATGCTATCATCTCTTCACGCCCACCCTCATCAATGCAGATCGCCATGCATGCCTCGCCAGCCCAACCTCCTTATAGCTCGGCGATGCGTGCCGAGTCGCCAGCTCTGATGAGCGTCACCCATTCCCGCTCGATGCGTTCAGAACCGATGGATACTCCTGAGGAGCGCATGCGTCGCGACGAGGAACGGATGCGGGAGATTTACGGTGATATCCCAACCCCGCAGCCTTACTCAGAGATGGGATCCTCTGTTCATGCCGAGCAGGGATCCACGAGGGCTCGGCATCCTGATTCCTACGTCCCGCCCCAATCTCCACGGTCGCCATCGGTTGAAGCATATGAGAGACGCCAGCAACGCGAGGCCCAACGCCAGAGTCTTGACAACGCCTCCTTCACCGACCTCTTCTTTGAGGCCTTTAAGGTTCTTCTGCGAGATCCCAAGAATGTCGCTATCATTGTGCTCTGTCTTTTCCTCACCTGCCTGATGATTCGCCCAACGCCACAGACTCCGGCGTTCGGACACGACCAGCTCGCCTACCGATACGAGGCAAAACAAGATGCTGTCATGCATGCTCCCGTCGCCAAGATGGAGACACAAGCACGCTCTGAGCTGGGCGGGTTGGCGGCTTCGCAGTCAACCGAGGCCGCGCTGGGCAAGACTCTAGTTGAGAGCGTCTCCAATGTCATCATGGAGACCTCCGCAGCCTCCGCAGGATTGGTAGCGCCTATGGCTAGCATGTTGCTTGAAGCTCCGCTGTCGAGTGAGGTACCAGAGGTGATACTGCAGGATCTCCTCATCGAGGCACCCGAAGCGGATCTGGATACTCTCCCCAGCGAGATAGCCTCCGCCAACAACTTTGAGGTTGATGTCCCTGTTTTGGAGGAGCCTGCCACGATAAACCTTTCGGGCGAGCCGGATTCGGCGACTGCCACCGAGGAAGACGTGAATCTCTATGTCGCGACCATCGATACCGTGCCTAACGAGTTGATCACAGAGCAGGCCTTTGTTGAAGCCTCCGATATCCCTACAATGGAAGAGGCAGCGGTGTTGAATGCCGATGTGCCTGATATCCCGGAGTCTCACGTTGAAGTGGAACCTGAATCTGTGGGCGAGGTGGAGGCCATCCCGACTATGGCTGCTGAACCGGTGGAGTTGGCCAGCGATGAAAGCCCTACCGCCGAACAGAAGACCATTGACGTTCCGGAGGAGGCGCCCTCTACCAGCGAGGCTCCCCTCGAAACCGAGACCCCTTTTGACGCCGCAAGCCTTGTGGAGACTGAGGCTCTCCCCTCTTCCGCTTCTGTCGTTGAGAGCACTGTCACCACTGAGGCTGACGTCCCCGACCCGACACACCCATGCGAGAGTTATATGCAATCATTTATTGCCGCTGACGCCTTGACCACCCACCGTGTTTTCCCGGTGACTCAGAAGACAACTATCCGGGTGTTTGAGACCATCACCGAGACTGTCCGGGTGAGCGTCACGGCAACCGAGACGGCTTTGTTCGTGGAGACAGCAGTACCCCAAACAGTGGAGGAGACGGTTTATGAGACTGAGACTCTGCGTGTCACCGTGTCGATTCCCGTTGACTCTGCAACCGCGCGTGACGAATTGTGAACAGGTTCTTGACGCTCGTATTTACACGGGCGCTGGCGTTGATGGCTTGGATTTCGCGAAGCATTTGCGATTATTTTCCCAGGATCTCTCCCCATGAAGGATTTCGGAGCATTGTCAGGAGAAGGAAAGTTGTTGCGATTTACACTGTTGATGGTTTTATTTGGCCTGTTTGGCCTTACACTTGCTTGCTGCATAGCGATTACCCCAACCCGCGAGTCTGATGAACGATTACGGCATGGAATGGTTGGATGGTGTACGGATGGACTTTGATGGATACGAGTGAGGATGAGAATAACAATGAGAGAGTACATAATGTAGGCAACCGTACAATAAATAGATTGAGAATGGAACATTCACAGTATATGCTGATGACCCATAGATGTGTGCTCAACCGACGATTACCCGCAGTTTGTTGACAGTTGTAAGATGTTTGTAAAAGAGAACGTCACACTTGCAAAATGATCCATGCATAACCACAGCCGGCATGGCCTAGATTTGATGTTATAGGCCATATCAAATTCTCAGGAGGCCTTCCTGCATTCTTAGGAGGCGTATACCCAAGGCCTTTTACAACGCAGTCAACGCCTCTCGCGACGCGATCAAGGCCTATCACGATACAGTCAAGCCCTCTCAAAATGCGAGCAGGGGCTTTTGAGTAACTATCTAGGCCTTCACAGGCTGCCAATGGGACTGAGTTGGGGCACACAGTGTGTGGAATTACAGAACAAATTAGACAGGGACAACGGCGCAATTAGGAAATATCTTTTTTCATAGGTTTGAGCCGTCCGCTTAATCGATAGGTTTTGTCTAACTCTCATGCTTTACAATGCTTTTCCTGTGTCTTCCGTAACGCCATTTCCAGCAGGTCTAGACGAGCTCAATGTTCGTGTAAGAGGTGGTAGCAGGCTCTTGGCTGTGTGCCTTGCCTGCTGAGCAAGCACGGCGTCCATCACGACGAGCGCGGCCATGGCCTCCACAATGGGTACTGCTCGCGGCACGACGCAAGGGTCGTGTCTTCCTTTGGCGGCGAGGACACCCTCGGCGTCGCCGTCGTAGGTGGCTGTCATCTGGTCCACGCCGATGGTGGCGGGCGCCTTAAAGGCGACGCGGAAGTAAATAGGGGCGCCATTCGAGATACCACCCTGGATGCCGCCGGAGTAGTTGGTCTTGGTGGTCAGTCTCGGGCGGGGAATGTTGTTGCGCGCCGCGCCGCTATCTGTAACCCCCTGGGGAATTTGCTCGCTGGTGTTGGGGATGAAGGCGTCGTTGTGGGTGGAGCCTGGGATCTGAACGCCGCCGAAGCCCGAGCCCAAATCAAAGCCCTTGGTCGCGGGGATGCTCATCATGGCGTGCGCCAGCTTGGCCTCGAGCTTGTCGAAGCAGGGTTCGCCGAGCCCGCTGGGGACGTTGCGGATAATGCACGTTACGACGCCGCCGATGCTGTCGCTACGGTCCCTGAAGTCTGAGATAAGGCTCACCATCTTGTCCGAGACGGCAGCGTCGGGACACCGCACTGGGAGAAACTGGTCAACAGTGGCGCGGTCGATGGTCTGAACGAGAGACAAGAAATCGGGGTTTGTGCTCGGGCTCGGGAGCTCAGGGGTCGGCGGGAAGAGGCTGAGGTTCCCGACGTCGCTGACAAAGGCGACGATCTCAACACCGTAGGCCAGGCGAAGGTACTTCTCGGCGATAGCACCTGCGGCGACGCGGCCGATTGTCTCGCGCGCACTGCTCCGGCCGCCGCCACTGCTGGCCTTGACGCCATACTTCTCGAGGTAGGTCCAGTCAGCGTGGCTAGGTCGGGGGTAGCGGTCCATGGTTGAGTTGCCGTAGTCTGTTGACGGGGAGTCAGCGCATGCCACGGCCACAACATCACACGCTCCAGAAGGTGGTTCCGCTAACCCTTGGGACGTTGATCCTCGTTCTGGACTATCATTCCGATTGGTGTTCCCAACGTGATGCCAAACTCGGTGCCGGACTGGATGACCACGCGGTCCTTCTCATCGCGAGGCGTCGTGATGTTGCTCTGCCCAGGTCTGCGTCTGCTGAGCTGAATTTGGACGTCGCTTTCCGTAAGTTCCATGCCCGGCGGGACGCCATCGACGATGCACGAAATGGCTCTGGCATGCGACTCGCCCGCGGTCGTTACGCGGAAATATTGGCCGAAAGTAGACATCGTGAAAGTTGGTGCGTTGGTGAAAGGCTCGTCACTGCCAAAATTTCGAGGACCCCTCCATGAGCCGTCATCGGCTCCCTGCAGTAGCCGCGCTAGACAGGGATTGGCGCACGGACTACGTGCCAAGGATTTGATGGGATCTTGGCGCTGTGGGGAGGTGGGCCTTGAGACCTGCAGCTGCCAGCTGGAATGAGAAAAAGCTACAACGGCCGCTCAATGTTCACCAACACGCGACTTCACCAGCGGGGGACGGGGATTGGGGGTAGAACTACAGTACCCAACAGTTCATGGCGGCCTTCCGCCCCAGCCTCGCGCTGCTGAGAAAAATCGGGGCTTCACCCATAGTACCTCTCTTCAGAGATGCGTCGATCGTCAATCGCGCCGTCCAGATTTACTGGTCGCCATCCTCCGACCCCTATCTCAACCTCGCCATCGAGCAATACCTCCTGCGAAACTGCAGCAAGGCCTCCGCCGTACTCTTCCTGTACGTCAATCGGCCTTGCGTAGTAATTGGCCGCAACCAGAACCCATGGATGGAAGTCAACCTCGACCAGCTCCGCCGCGGCATCCCCAGCCCTACGACGACGGCCAAGCGCCTGCCCGTGGATCTCGTCCGCCGCCGCTCAGGAGGTGGCACCGTCTTCCACGACCTCGGCAATGTCAATTGGTCCGTTATCTGCCCGAGCGCCTCGTTTGACTTCGACCGCAACCGCCACGCCGAGATGGTGACACGCGCGCTGCGACGGCTCGGTGTGGCCGAGGCCCGCGTCAACGACCGCCACGACATTGTGGTCGGTCCCAGCGATGAAGAGACCTACAAGGTATCCGGATCGGCATACAAGCTCATCACTGGGAGAGCGCTGCACCACGGCACGTGTCTGCTGTCGTCGCCACACCTGCCCCTTGTGTCGCAGCTGCTGCGGTCGCCGGCCGAGCCATACATGCAGTCCAAGGGGGTACGGAGCGTACGATCCAAGATCCGGAACGTGGGGCTTGAGAACGAGGAGTTCATCGAGGCTGTGATTCACGAGTTCCAGCAGATGTACGAGGGCGGAACACAAGTGGTGGAGGTGGACAGGGAGATCGCGTGTGAGGTTACCCAGATCGCCGAGGAGATAGAGACGATCACAGTACGAACCCCTCCCTATTCTCAGCCACGCGGAGCTTAGCTGACCTTCTAGACTCCCGAATGGAGATACGGACAAACACCACAATTCACCTTCTCTACCCACCCAACAGAGGAGGACCCACGGCCTCGTCCACCACTGCCGGAGGACCTGCCCCCTAATGTAAGACCCTTTTTTCTCCCTCCCGCTGTTCCCAGTCTAACCCTCACAGCTCCGGGTCTATCTCAACACTCGCAAAGGGATTATCGACCTTGAATCAAGCTCCATTTCCGGGCTAAGAAGCGCCGAAGGTGAATGCGCCATTCCCATCAGCTGGAACGGCCAGAAGAAGATGGAGGATCCCCACACCAACCAAAAGTCCCTGTACGAAATTACAAACTGGGAATGGTCGCTGACGAATCCGATGGAAATTGGGGACACCCTGCTGTCCAACGACAGAAGAAGCGTCGGCACCTGGTTGAACAAAATGTTCGGCATAGGCCCAACGATGTAAACAACTTTGTACCATACATGTACCACTGCGAAGTAGACCATCGTCGGTCATATTTGGATAGACGCTTGATACCCTGCTCATATAGATAAAGATAATATTTGTTTGGACCCTATCCCTAATGTCATAAATGCATTTCTACTCTGACGACAGGCCTTATTATATTACAAAAAGGCGTTCCTGCATTCTGCGAGGGCTTATTATATTGTAACAAAGACATCTCACGATTAGAATGAGGCTTCTCACAATGCAATCAAGGCTCATATCACTACGAATAAGGCCTCTGATGCAACAATTTAGGCCCTAGTGTTTTTATGTAAGGTGTTAAGAATTTCTTCGAGGCATTTGGATTACCCTGTAGAGCTATAGTGAAGACACTTTCTCGACAAATACCCTGCACGACACATCAATAATAGGTGCTCGATTATTCCGTGAATCCTACCTACTCCACATTGGTCGGGGCGCTCATCACACCCCGCCCGAACCACTCGGCAACAGTCCTAAACCTATCCTCACTTCTCTCCAAATCGTCCTTGAACAACTCATGCCTCTCTGAATTCTCGGCCTGTCCCTTCTTCAACGCCCTGATCGTGGCATTATCCTTCGCACACAGAGGACACTCCCCTTCAGCACTACCGTCCTCCCCAACCCCGGCACCACCGCCCCCGCGGAGACATCGCTGATGGAACGAATGCTTGCACAAGAAATGAACCGTTGGTAGCTCCAATGGCGACGAGCATTGCGCGCACCTCGTCGCTTGGAACACGGCAGGCTTTGATCCCAGATCTGCAATCTCCTGGCGTCGCTGCTCCGTCTCGGCGCGGAAGGCCGCTACATCGCGACGGTTCTCGGAAATGTCGCGGCGCTCGCGCTCGATGCGGCCGGCGAGGTATGGCTTGATCATACCCATGGTGGCGACGGCGTTTTTGCTAAGGGTTTGGACGACCTGCAGCGGTGCCATGAGACCATCACGATCAATGCGTTCGAGGACCCGTGCCAGCTCGTCGGGGCCAGCCTCGTCTAGAACGCGAGTGTCTGAGGTGAAATAGGAGAGGGCGGCCGGGTAGAGCTGGGGTTCATCGGGGCCATACTTGCGCAGCGCACGGACGGCACCGCGGGTGTCGCGGGCGGAGGTGTATGAGCGGAAAATGTCAAACAGGAGGCCCGACTGCTCTTTCACAAGGGTAGTGCCATCGCGGAAGTTAGAGAGATGTGAGAGGAGGAGAACATTGGAGTTCTCGATGGGTGGCTTCTTCCAGTCTTGCGACCGGGCCCTGCCGCCATCGATGAGAGCCTTGGCCTTCTTCTCCCAATCTTCGCGGTGTGCTTCCTCCCGTTTGTCGTTAGCTTTGTGGAGGTACATCTCGAAAAGAGTGGTGTATATGTCAGTCTTGTCTGCTTCGGAGAGCGTGTCTTCTTTCGCACAGGCATCGAGGAAGACAATGAACTCATCGGGGTGGTCAATGAAAGAGGAGAACGCGGTCCTCGGGCGCGGTGGGGTATATGTCGGAATTGGAAGATCTTCTGCTTTGATGATAATGGTGGCATCACCGGCTGTTGGTTTAGAAACACCTTGCTGAGCTGGCTGTACCGCGGCTTGGGTACCAAGATATGGCAAGGGTATCAGGTTACTGAGGTTCTGGACTGCATTGGCTGCCCCTATAACGAACCCCCCATTCGACGCCACAGGGACAATTACTTCGGCTTGCGGTGGAAGATCAACCCGAGGCCGGTATTTCCCAGTGTAGTAGTCGATAAAAATTTGAGTGGCTTCTTTCGGGCAATGCTCAACAAGAACTCGGGCGTATTTCATGAGACAGGGGTAGGCCTAGAAAGTCAGCATCGTTCACCAGAGTCTATCCGAAGGACACTCACAGCATCAGGGTGTAAGTGCCAAATAAAGTCAAGAGCCCCGCCATATGCCTTGGAATCCTCGATCAGAATATCCACGACTAGATCCGTCTCGCCGTGTTTCTTGGCAAGGTACGCTGCTTGGTCGTAGTAACCGCCCTGTCGGCACATAGATATGGCTGTGTCCAAGTCGAACTTGAGGTCTCCAGGCGATTTGATAAACTTTTCCAGCTTATCAATGTCCTTCAGCTTCGCATAGCAGTTGAGTAACAGGGTTGTATGGTCCGACGTCGCTTTGTGATGCTCGTGCAACTCTTCGAGATACTCGATGAGGTTGTGTATCCTCTGATTGTCAAGGAACTTTCTGATGACTTGTGACGGCTCCGTGCTATCGATGGCTTTGATGTACTGGCCCATGGCCTCATCATAATTCCCCTTCTGATAAAGGTAATCACCGTACTTGCGGAATATGATATTTTGTTGCTTTCCGTCCATGCCGCATTTCTGGGCCAGCTCAGCAGCGAGGGTGTAGAGATTCCGCTGATAGAGCATCTCCAATCGTTGCTGTGGCGTCTTTTCATGATAACGGTACACCTAAACAAGTCAATATCTGTGAATATGCGGCATACAACGACGCTCACCTTTCCATCCTGCCCAAGTGTATAAAGATCTCCCCAGATCTGAAAGATATGCTGCACGTCTGTCAACACTGACTCGCTATGGGCGATGATTCTGAGCTCCGGATCTATGAGCGTGAACGTATAGATGTTGTCTGCCGTGGCGCCCCAAAACCGTCGGATCAGTGAGTCTGACTCTCCGGCTGGCGTCGGAGGTGAAACAAGGGCGATGTAGTCATTGTAGACACTGATCAACTTCTTGGGTGCCTCGTATGCCGTTGGCGGGCCCCTGCCCTCTAATGTGTAGGTGTAGATCGCATCGTCTCGCCCAACCACAATATCTCCTGTCTTCTTGTTGACGGCCATGCACCCAACCCCACACCCACTATCTTCCACCGTCTTTGGCGCCTGGCCATGCCCTTTCCCTGACACAACGAGCTTTAGGATCCGGGCGGTCGTAGCGATAAACAGTGTCGTCAGGCCAGCATCAACATGTAGTTCAACACCAGTAACGGGCTCATCTGATTCGTAAATGATCCGCTGCTTCGTTCCCAAGTCGTGAATCAAGTCGCCGCGTATAACCGTAACGGCGCCGTTCGCGAATCCCACAGCAATCTGTGACAAGTCTTCGGTCGCGGTGAACGCAGAGATCTGCCACAAGTCAGCTCAGCTCTCTCTACGGCTATATAACCTCGCGTACCGGAAACGGCTTCTTCCCGTTATTGATCGCAACAGTGCTCAAGCACGTCGGGATCCCCGTCTTCTTGACCGGCTTGTCGAGCGCCCACACCTTTAGCACCGGCGCATTATTCGCATCGCCCGTGCTCGGCTCCTCCTACTTCAAGTTAGCCCCTATCCCCAAGGACACATCTTCCCAAAGTAACCCACAGCAACAGTAACTAGCAAGCTCGTCCCCTCGACCTGGCGCATATGTGTGATTGGGCCAGCATCGTACGCCTGGAAGCTGCGCACGACCTTCCAGCTCGCCGCAACGATGCGCACGGTGCCATCGTAGCTGCCGAAAAAGAGGCTTTCGGACCCGGAGCACACACTGGAGATATCGTTACTTGTGAGGAAGGCGCGCGTATCGTCGTCGGCGATCTTGATCTGGGTTGCGTCGAAGAAGTCAAACGACCTCCACTGCGGGCGCACGGGGTTAGCTCAATTGCAGCCGTGGGTGGGGTGGTCTTACCGTCAGCGCCATGGTCGCATTTTTGGACCTGGATCACCAAGTCTCGTTGTTCGGTGCTGTGGCAGTTGATTGTTGCTATTGCTGGTGTGGACGAGCTATGATGCGGTACCAGCAGTCGGAGCCTGGACCTGGAGCTTGTGACGACGCAATGCAGGGAGCTTGGACCCATCCCACTTAGGCTTGGCGTTACATTGGACGACCCTAACCCTCTGTAGCAAAAAAAGGGAACCTTCACCTGGTCCATCCGTTGTGGATCTTCAAAACTGCACAGCAAAAAGTCAAAAAAAAAACATACAACACCAGGGATTCGCTGGTCGTCACCGACCCAACTACTAGTCTGGCCCTCACTGGCTTATCTATGGGAGAGCGGACGGGATCCCGAGTTCTCCAGTGGGTATGGTCGTATGTGCCAGTTACGTAGAGCAACCACCCCTATGGAGCGATCCCGCTGCAGTTCGTTCCCCATTGGAAACCCAGATGATGCATTAGGACATAGGGGTCGGGGCTTGCCTCAAATTTGACAGAACGAGTATCATACCCTAGATATCTACTCTAAGCTTAACTACTTTCGCCCTGCTTAAGCGCCCATCTCTTGAGTTCCCCCATCAACCCACCAGGACCCCTTTCTACAGGTCCTCCAACCCCTAGGTCAATGGCATCACCACCGGCCCCTAGGTCAACAAGCGGCACCATAGAAGGCCTCCCATGGGCACATTGAAACGGAAACGCGCATGCCGCAAGCCGGCGCACAAGGTCTCTGCATTCCTCTACCGTCAAGACATCGTTGAACATGATAGCACCTATTCCACGTCAGCATCGAATCAGGGGCCAGAAAAGCAGTGACAACGTACTCCTGCAAGAGCTGGAGTTGATCATCTCCATTATCCCCTCTGGACACTGATGAAACCGGGCAGCCCATTCATATGGCCCACCGTCAGCCCCGCCATCGAAGCCGGCAACGCCAACCGCCACACCGGAGCGGTCATTCAGCCTCCATAGCTCCTTTCGAAGCAGCTCCACCAATAGTCGCGGTTCGAGCCGACATCTCTCTGCAATACTGGACGGGAGAGTCTGGATTTCCACAGTGACCCTGGCGCTTTCCCGCCCGTTGACATCAACATTGCGAAATAGCTCGTAGCGTATCCCCCAATGCCGGAAGTGCTCTCTAAACCGTTTAAGAATGTGCCACTCCTGACCAGAAAGATCAAACCGAAGCGGTTTATCCAGTGGCTCTATCCGAGCCTCTACGCCGTTATTGTTTACGACAAAGTATTGTTCCATCAACTCTTCAACTCGGCACCGCTCATCCGCTGCATGCTGATCAATGAGCACAAGCATGAACTGTTTGCCGCCAGTGTGTGTGCCATCTCTCGGCTTCCTGCTGTCCTTCTCGTGGGACAGGAGGTTTTTGAAGATCTTGACAAGGATGAATTTGCGGTCCACTTGCTGGATCACCTGCGCCGTTCCAAGCTCTTCTTTGGATATCTTGCTTTGAAGGGTTCTCGAAATTTTCCCACTTGGGCCATCGATGTTGATATCACCAAGGTCCTGCCAGTCATGGTCGTTGTGCTCGTGGCCGAAACATTCCGAGATTTGCGGGACGCTTGGGATAGCAGCTTCAGTGGGTTCAAATACTTGGTTCTTGCTGCTGTTAGTAGTGTTCGCGGGTAGCGGCGGCCGACGGCGGCGTTCACGAATGCTTCCCGTACTTTGAGTCCTCATAAGCGAACTTGCCCCTGTACTCGAGCCAGGCTTGACTATGAACCCTGTTCTTGGGTTGATAAGGGCCCGAACATTTGTCGCAGGGTCTACCCAAACGATATTCTCGCTCTCGCTGCTCACGCTGCCTTCGCCGTTTGAAGGTACTGATGACCCACCACGCTGGCTTGCTGCGGAGATATCTGACGTTGCGACATCTTCACCGTCGTCGAATGGTTTCCGTAGTAGGTCTCCTGTCTTGGAGAACAGCGGATTCCAAGCATTCGAATTCGTTGCCTTTTCCGGGAGACCAGGGCCATCGCCCCCTTCCTCCCCCGCTTCAGATAAAAGGGGCGAGATCGAGCTGGAGCAGCTCTTTAGTTTCTTTGCACTGTCAGAATTCGACTTCAACCTTGACCATGATGCAAAGGGCGAAACAGGGGCTTGTCCAGTGGCTCGAGAAGGTTTCGACTTCCGCAACTCGCTGACCGGACGGGTAACTCTTCCGGTCCTATGAGATTTGCTCCTTGAAGCGATAGTGACCGAGGCCGTGTGTTCCCGATGAGGCCGTGCCGACGTTGTGGGCTGGGCCGCTTTGAGTTGCTGAAACGCATGCACGGACTTTGGGTGGAAGTGGTGTTTCTTTAGAAACTCGTAGATTGTGACCTGAAGCAGGCTAGTGATTTTCGCCAAGGTCCCGCGCCTTTCGTCGAGCAACTCATCTGAGTCTAAACTTTCCATCAAGCCCTCCAAGTTGATCTGTAAAAAGAACATTGGCCACCGGTCGATACCTTTCCTCACTTTGAGCGCCTTTTGGGTGAAGCCGTAGGTTTTTGCCGGGCCATCTGCATCGTCAACAACGCCGTCCTCGATCGTGCCGAAGCTTGAATTGGCAAAGACCTTGTTGACTTCCTCATACAACACATTTGACTGATTCTCGTTCAACAGAGGCTGGACACCGAGGGAGATGAATTGAACACGCTTCGTAGCAACAGGCCGAAGAGATATACAGCCAGTTACTGTGATGCCGGGAGCGGATGCTCCGAGAGGCACCCATGAATCAGCGTCCTCCCTTTCGGCCAAGGCCGCCTTCGAAAGTATGCAAATCGTCCGGGAGCAGATGACATTTGACGAAATACTGTGATGCCGTACCTGGCGTGCCAGTTGGGACGGGCTGAGTGAGACAACGCGGGGGCTGCTAATTTCACGGACCGTAAGTGCCACCTCGTCCGGCCATGAAAGGAGCAGAGCAACGATAGAGAGGAGCAGCTGGTCAAAGTTCTTAGCCGATCCCAGCCGCTCCGCCTCGATCGATCGCTGCCTGACGCGAACCGGCATCGAACCAAACAGATCCCTCACCGTGACACGGGTACCGCTTGCATGCGCGAGCAGCTTCTGTTCCGGGAGTGCGGGGATGTTCCGAGCCACGACCTTGGAATTGTGGATGGTCAACGAGTTGTGCGACCGATATTCACGGTGGTGAGATGCAACAGTGAGCAACGAGAGGGCTCCAAGAGACGCCAGGAAGGTGCCATGACGACCGTGGAATTCAGCTCGAGGTGGGAACCTCGAAGTGTCTGCAATAACTGGTGAGCGCGGGATGCAACCCGTGGATTACATCGACACTCACAGTAAAGCTTGCAGAGCCCTCCATACTCATGGAAATCAGCCGGGGGAATTCCCACACCGTCGTCCTCGACTGTGCAGTTGCCACGGCCGTAGTCTATCGATACGCAGATTGTGGACGCGCCAGCGTCGAACGAGTTTTGAAGTAGCCCGTAGACAACGCCATTCAGCGAGGTGATGACGACGGATGACTTGATCTGCGCGATGACATCCCCGGGAAGAAGCTTAATCGACATGGCGGCCAAAGTCGCATCATGGTGATTCGGAGGCAGACGCTAGGCCTGGGAATCGGAAGTCTCAGGCGCTGCCAATCGCCCCTGTGGTTGCCGTGGGAAGCAGTCAAAACATGCCAAGCATCGCACTGCTTCAACCCGCGACAGACAACTCCGAAATTTTGGCAATGGGATATCAGATTATAGCTCAGCTGTGTCCCGCGACGAAATTCTCAGATTATGAGAGAGCCCAGTTGACGCTGCATCAAGAGACCGACGCCGTGAGTTGAAAAGAACGAAGACCCTGGCCACCTGACAAAGCACGTGCGGTTGCCAAGTCCTACAAGAAATCTAGACCCGCCCGGTCCCTCTCGTCATCGACCCTGGCGCCCGAAAGCTTGGGACCGTCCTCATTAGGCTGTTCTTGAAAGCGACTCTCCTGCAATTGCCCGCGAGACAAGAACCAGAAACGGACGCTCCTTCGACCAAAACGAGGGGCAGTGCAGATTGATACAACCGATCCCTTTCCTGCAGTCGTCGGTTTGCCGTGGCTGCCGTAAGCGTCGTGCAACGCGACCCAACGACTATCGTTATCCCGCAGTGCCAGGACCCTTCGTGTTGCGCGGCATCCAGATCGTCCTCTCCCCACCAGGCACCAGCTTCGATCATCGAACCGCTTTCTCGAAACGAAACCACTCTCCGACCTACAACAAGAAGCTTTGGCCTTCCCCAGGCCCGTCAACTCCATACAGGCACAGGTGAAACCAAGACGTCGCAGCAGCCAGCAAACCGGACACGCTGGTCTGCCACAGCGAGCCAGTTGTCACTCGACAAAGTCCGCACATCCTCGCACGTTCTATGGCCATGACCGAAACAACGCCCCAACCTCACGGTACTGCCCCCATTTCCTGAACTTGAATTGCTATTTGCATCCTCCCGCACCCAGAGTCTGCGTTTCCACGCTGCTGTCGACATGCCACATTTCTCTGCTCCCTTCCACCGTAGCAGACGCAATTCAGCACCACCGCTGAGCCCGTTCGAAACCGCTGACACCATGGCAGATCGCTCGGCCCGGACGAGTCGGCGCCGCCCGTTCTCGGCGTTGATGAAGAAGTTGGCCAACCTCAAGTCCACTTCATCGGGGGACGGAGGTCGGCATGGCGCGAAACAGAACGTCTCGAAGAAGCACCAGCTGCAAAATAACCCATATCATCAGTCGGGCATTGCTCCTCCGGCTCGGCAAAGTCAACCCTCTATAACCACAAGTCGAACCGGGAGGTCCTCGAGCGCCACGTCCCTCGCCCGTAGCGACTCCGTTCGATTATCTACAGATGGCCTACCGCCGCCGACCATGGGGGGCCGATCCATGGCCCCGACCATCTCGACTGATCACGAAACTTCTCGCTCCATGATGGCCCCTTCGCACCGCGCGTCTTCGATTGCTGGTACTAGTCGTACCGCGGGCGGCGGCCTCGATTCACGGAGGGGCGGCGACAGCACCTTCTCGTCGCCTGCTCCATCGGTGCGGTCCCTGACGACCACTCTTACGACGATACAGTCGCTGGCGCACAATGGGGGAGGCAACCAAAACAACACGAACGGTAACAATCACCAATCGCAACAAGGCGGCTCCCAAGTGATACAGTTCGATCAACCGTTCCCCACAACATCCCCCGCATCCGCAATCCCAGCCCACTTGACTCCCTCGGGTGCAAGCGCGACGGGTCACCCCACAACATACGCTACCGCGACGGCCAACAACCTCTTGACTGATAATGCGTCAATTCTCACACTCGCATCCTCATCCAAGCGCCGACGGAGACGATCTTTCGACACGGATGCTTCGGTACGCGCGCTTGCGCCGTCATCTCTTTGGGGCGGCAGCCGCGAATCCTTGCCTTTGAGCGTGCTGAGTGCGAACATGGATGGTGTCGGCGTTGCTGTGGGGCCTGCCACTCCCGGTCTACACCGCGGCACGAGCGGCGTGGCGAACGAGCGGACGAGCATTTATTCGGCTACGGGGATCATGGCGAGCGAGCGGAATAGTCTCTACGCGAAGCAAGCTGTCGGCGCTAGCAACGCAGCGGGGGATGCTGCAAGCGTGCGGAGTGGTCTGCTGGGCCATAACCGCGCGGACAGTGTAAGTGGGAGCATCGGCGGACCGCCGGCCGCCAGCCCATTGGCGAGCCCCCGTGAAGTTGCCGAAGACGAGGGTTCGAGGAGTGGCAGAAGCCAAGGTCGAGAGTGACGGGGCTTGGAGTTAGGTGCCGTGACGTATGTGTGTGTGTCGGAATGCTTGGGGCTTAAAATCTTTCGTTCTGTTACTCCGCAGCCAAGGACAAGGTTGCTCCATTCGGGTTGGGAACGGGTTTACTTGTGGTTGTATGCTTGGCTTGCCAGAGATGTGGGTGGAGGAGCAGCAAAAACGCGTGCCGCTCAGCTTGTCGTGTTGGCCAAAACGACAAGCATTCGGCACTGGGCAATGGGTCAGAGGGTAGTAATTCATAGGGCCAATATTATGATACCCATATCAGGCAGCAATGCTTGCCGGTTTATTTCATGAGAGTCCTTGTTCCATGTGCAGGTAAGTTATAGGTACAAAATACAGATGAATATCTAAATAACTGAATATAAGTTAGTATGGCAACGGGGTCAAATCCAGCCCTTCGACCGAGAACTTGAATGAGTCATTCCTACAGGCACCAGAATTGTTAGCAAACAGTTTCAACACCACCAACCCAAAGTCAAACAGCAGAACATACCGTGAATAACTCCCCGCCGTATCTAAGTCCAGCCTCCCCCGGATACAATCCTCAAAATCGACATCGGTATATACGAGCCCCTCGTCATCTTCCCACTGCGGACCGGCAAGAACATCCCCAAACGGAGACACGATCGCAGACCCGCCCCTTGAGACGAACGAGCCTCCACCGCCGGTACCTGTGGCCGGCCCTTCCCTTCCTCGGATCCTCCCCATGGAGACATGCCCGCTTGTCACGCGGGACTTACTCCTCTCGCCGGCTGTGGCACCCTTTCCGCAGGGCAGGACAATCTCGTTCCCGTCGTCGTCGAAGACGGATTGTCGGCGACGGTTGGTGCTCTGTAATTGTCGTGCCCGGTTGGGCGAGGGCGAAGGCAGGGCGATCTCAAAGCCTTCTTCTGTTACGCAGGAGTTGCGCCTGTTTAGTGCTGCGGTCGTGGTGGACGGGGGAGCCGGGGTGGCTGAGGAGGACACGGGTTCTGAGAATTGAAGGGCGGAGGAGTCTTCTTCGGCGGAGGTGGAGATGGGGGTGGGGGGTCGGGGCGCGGTGGTGGTTGGGGTTGACGGAGATATGGCGGAGGCGGAGGAGGTGCTGGTGTCGCGGACACACATGTTGGAGGTGATGACGAAGCAGCGCCCTTCGATGGCGGCTGTGCGGATAAGGGGGAGCCAGGTGTCGCGCTGGTCGGCTGTGGGGGCCAGGTAGAGGTTGATGTTCTGGGAGTAGAGAGCTTGGCGGACGAGCGGCATATAGTTCTCCCAGCAGATGGCGGCGGCCATGTTGATGCGGACACCCCGGATAACGGTGCTTACTGCGCGGAGCGTCGCCGGGGAGCCTTGAGCCCAGACGAGCCGCTCGATTCCGGTCTAGAGGGGGTTAGATAGAGTGTGGAAAGGGGGGGAAGGGAACATACCGGCATAACTTTGCGGTGCTTGCCGGTGATGCCGAGACGCGGGTCGACGTAGACGGCTGAGCAGTACATGCTTCCTCCGGCTTTTTCGATGAGGCCCGTCACAAGGAAGACACCGGTTTCACGGGAGATTCGCTCCAGCTCCTCACGGGTTCCGTCGCCGCGTTGGGGTGAGGGGGCGGTACCGTTTTCCGGTTTGTCATCGTGGGGTTCAGCATTGTTGGCCGGCAGCTCCCTCCGTACCCATGCGGCACCGGCCCCGGCACCGTCGCCGACGGTGTCCCCAAGGTCAACAGCGTTCTGGAAGTACCGCAGATACTCGTCTCGGCCCTCTTTGGTGCGGGAACCCATGAGACAACCGAAGGTCGTGCCGCGCGGATACCCGCCGATGTAAGCCTCCGGCAGAAGCAGGATGTCTATCTTCTTGCATGCTGCACGCCGGGCAATCTGTTCTAGCTGAGCCAATGTCTCGGGAGTGGTGGCCTGTGTGGCGGGCGAGGCCGTGCCTAGACGGATCTTTACTGGTGACATGGCGGGGTAATGGTGACTTCGGGGCGAATTGGGGTAGGGGAAGCTATTCCGGACTCACAGACAGCATTCTCGGAGAAGCAAATGGGAATACGGAGAGCGGGCAATCCGATTTATACATACAGCAGCATCAGAAGTCACAAGATCTAGCGGGGGCGATTACTGTTTCCTAGTGCTGCATCAACGGTGGGAAAGCTGCAGCTCCGATGCACCCCGCATGCCACCTCCAATTCCGGGGCGTTGCTCGCTCGGCTGCCGAGCCCGTGGGTGGTCTGACGTAACGACAAAGAGCCGATTTGACCGTTGCGCGCGGCACAAAGGGGCTTCCATCGGCAGGTAGTAACTCGGGGGGGGGGGGGGGGGTGTGGTGC
>Ga0247780_1000581_pt1 | contig 33019 bp, 28 predicted proteins | sample UWRJL079202R5_FD_179927 | JGI IMG/M metagenome (GOLD analysis project Ga0247780, IMG submission 179927) | Plant litter microbial communities from Arlington Agricultural Research Station in Wisconsin, United States - UWRJ-L079-202R-5 | ecosystem: Environmental > Terrestrial > Plant litter >... | reverse complement strand
GAACACGGCAATGGCTGCTCCGCCAGGCGGTCAGTGGAAATTCCTACCTGAAATTCTTTGAAGTGAACAAGAAGTACGGAATGTGCCGTTGGTTCCCATTTCACCCCTTTTTCCATTGCCGCATTTTCCTCTCTCGTTTTCCATTTTTCCTTCCTCGTTTTCCTCTTCCACTTTTTATCCTTTTATTTTCAAAATGAAAACATCCTAACCGGATGCACCTCCATTCAACAGGCTCCGTCGCCAGAGTCGGGCCCTAGCACGTCATCACCAGCGACCCGGGCCTCGTCCGACGCATGAGCGGCGCGCGCAGCACCTACGTGCGCGGAGAATGGTACTACAACGCCCTGTGTTTCCACCCCGAAAAAGACAACGTCTGCATCATCCCGGCCGCAGGCCATGCTCCCCGCCGCGCCCAAATGGCACCCGGGTACACGGGCAAAGACCTCGGCCCCCACAGCGCCGAAGCCGCCGTCGACCCCACAATCCTCTCGTGCGTATGATCGAGGACCGGTACATTGCGTACAACAAGGCGTTTGACTTTGACCAAAAGGCGTAGTACTTTACCCTCGATGTGATTGCTGACTTGGCGTACGGCGAGCCCTTTGAGTTTGTTTCGCGCGACGATGACCGCTTCGGGTATCTTGCTACAACTGAGAGGACGTTTGCCATGTTCTTGTCTGTCACGATATACCCATGGGTGTATGACATCTTGGCTTCGCGCGTGTTCACGATCTTGCTGCCGACTGGGAAGGATATGACGGGCTTTGGGAGGTTTATGGCGTAAGTCTTGGTCTCTTGGTGGATATAACATGTTGCGAAAGTTGATTTGTACTGACTGCCCGGAATAGCATCGCAGAGGAGAACGCCGCCGCGCGCTTTGGTCCCGACAGGAAGGTCCAGAGTGACATGCTCGGATCTTTTGTCGCGCACGGCCTGACACAAGATGAGGCTGAGGCTGAGATTCTGTTGCAGATGTAAGTGGCCTTTCCGTCCCCTCAGTGCAACTCTCTTGGTACTAGACTGGGTGGTAACATTTCCCCAGCATTGCCGGTTCAGACACCACATCGACCGCCGTCCGGGTGATTCTCCTGTTAATCATTACCACACCCCGGACACACACCGCGCTGCTCTCAGAAATTGCTGCTGTGACTTCTTTGCTCTGCGAGGGCGAGGTCATCTCCAACGAAGCCGCACAAATGATGACATACCTTCAGGCTGTCATCAAGGAAGGCATGCGATGGCACCCGCCAGTGGCAGGTATGCTTTCCAAGAAGGTCTCCGCCGCTGGAGACGAATGGAAAGGCATCAAGCTCCCGGCGGGCATGAGGTCGGTTATTGCGCCTGGGGCGTGATGCATGACGAAGGGTTTTGGGGCGAGGACGCCGGGGTATTTCGCCCCGAGCGCCGGCTCGATGTGGACGCGCTAAGGCTCAAGGCTATGGATGCGGCGTTGGCACTGACCTTTGGCCACGGTCGATGGCAGTGCCTCGGCAAAGAAGTAGCGTTGATGGAGTTGAACAAGGTCTTTGTTGAGCTTCTTCGCCGCTTCGACCTGTCGGTGGTCGATCCAACAAAGCCTTGGTCCGACTTTTGGATCAAGGCCGAGCGCCAGGACACACATGTACGCACAGGTCGTTAAACCGACAGTGTTGAAGTGATTATTGTACCAATTGAATCGAAGCTCGGAGCAGGCACAGCCTAGCTCTGACTCACTATGAGGGGTAACCCTGCGGCCCTCGGGAAGCCACGACCATGCATGTAAGAGCATAAAAGCCATGGCCTCAATTCAGTGCCCACTTCCGACCTTGTGGTTCGTCTTAAAGTTGTACCTACTCCGGCCCCAAATCCCGATGGCCCACAACTCGACGCCAATCATCAACCTGTTGCCGGGCGAGTTGTTGACCGAGATCTTTAACCTCGCAACGCACCCAAAACACCCCCCGAAGTCAAAGCTGTCTACCGTTCAAGTCCGCTGGGATGTCGTGCCACTGGCCGTTGTATGCCGTCGCTTCCACTGCATTGCAACACCAATACTGTACTCACACTTGGCCGTGTCATTTGCCCCATCGGCCGTCCCACTGTGGGACGGCGAAGCCCAATTGTCACAGTCTGCCTCATTTCGTCTTTATCGAACCTTGCAAACAAACCCATCGTTGCGGGAACATTGCAGAGCATTGAGCTACAGTTTCTATTGGGCTTCCAACACCTCGATAATCGTCCCGTTTTACGACTCTCGACCCGATGAAAACCTCGACGCCGGGTCCATGGCCAAAACTCTCGCCAGTTGGCTTTCCAACACAACCACACTCAACATCTACTCTCGCTACTGGAACTGGGACGTGCCCCTGACGGCAGTTGTTCGTACAGCAGCACTGAACATGCCCCGTCTGAAAGAGGTTGCACTCAATTCCACAACCCAAATATACCGCGGGTGTATCAACCAGCTATTTGAGAGTCCGTCTAGTTTAGAGCACTGCCGTTTGGTCATTGGTGGGGGCCTTGGCTCTCTCACGGCTAATGCTCGAACTCAACATGACCTGCGCCCTGTGGCAGATATCAAGGCAGGTTCAAGTTATCCCCAACTAGCCCCCTACTACAGCTACCGGCATTCTAACCTTTTGACCAGAACCATTCCTGGTCAATCACCTCGCTATCACTTCTTCAATACACAGGCCCCATCGAAAACCTCCGCCAATTCCTCCTCTTCCCAAAAGCCCTCGCCAAGTTCTCCATCCACCTCCGCACCTCCGTAGCTCGCGAAAGGAACGCCGCACCCTGGACAATCCCCAACATATTCTCCACCCTCTCCCCTCACAGCTCATCCCTCAAGGCTGTCGAAATCGGGCCCCTGCACAACTTCCCGAGCCCAAGCACACCCACCTTCAGCCTTGCCGAATTCAAGGCCCTCGAGGAACTAACTCTGCACTTTGACGACACTGCCGGTGACGCCGCCATCCTCGAGGGAATCCTCACCGCCCCACGTCTGGAGAAATTCACTTGGGAATTTGCGACCGGCTTCCGAAAAGGGCCGTACCAGGAATTCGGGGAGCCAAACCATGGACTTTTGGGCCCGATAAACGGAGCGAACTGGCTGGACGAGCTGATTTCCACGGCCATCTCACAGAGGTTGCCTCTAAGACATGTGCGTGTGTTGTGGTCGCCTGGCCCATATTATCAGAAGCCAGAGCCGGAGGTGTGGCCGTGGGAGAGGCTTGAGCGTATCAAGGAGGCGGCCGGGAATGCGGGGTTGGTGCTGTCTTATCCGCCTCCGACGATGACCAGGGGGGAGTTTGAGTTACTGCCTGGCGGCGGAAAACGTGCGATACAGAAAAGCCCGCGGATTTAGGGGAGTGGTCTGCCCGTGGGATACTTGATGAAGGTTTCTTTGTATGTAAGGAGGACGAGATATTAAAAACTTGCTTGCCAGTCACAGGAGGCATTATCCAGCAGTTTTCCCATGATGCTGCCGTGTCTGAGCCAGTTTCATGTAAGACTACCCCTCATCCTCGGGATACGTCGGAGTGATACCTGTATCCCACTGTTCATCCTGTCGAATAGATGGAGTCGCCTCCTCTACATGATCCTCCCTAGTGCGCTCCTTCACCCTGACGGCAACGTCATTGTCGTTCTCAGTAGTCTTGACAGCTTTTGTGCTTTCCTGCCTGTCACTCTCGTCGCGGCTCGGCGGACTCCTCGATGATCTGCTGCGGTTGCGATGTCTGGCTGCCTTGCGTAGCGCCTCGGCCGTTAGCGGAATCGAGGACCCGCCAACGTCTGCCTGGTACCTGGCGGCTTGTAACATCTTGTCCTCGTAACCCCCCATATAGGACCCGTAGTAGGAGTGCGGCTTACGATGCCCAGCAACTTCGATTCGCGACACCCCATCGTCCTCGTCTTCGTCCTCGTATGGCACTTCTGGTCTTGCCGGCGTATTTGGCGGTGGTGGGAAAGGTATTGCTGTTGGACGAGAAGTCACTGGCCTCCCGGGAGGGGGTGGCATTGCCACCCAATCATCTTCAAGTCTTGGCGTGCGGCGATCCTGCGGAGGCCTGCGAGCGGTTGGTTCATCATCATCTTCGTCCCTTATGCCTGTTTTTGGGGGTGGTCGGAACCCCATGGATGACACAGGTCGCCTCGAGACGAACCTGTCCTCGAGCGGACGAGAAAAGCAGTCAGGGAATCGCTGCTGTCCCACTATCGGCGCTGGTGACGGTGGCAGATATAGTGGCTGGATTGACTCTGCCCATGGTGGCGGTGGGAACGATATGGGTGTTTGCCCCAGGGGTTGTTGCTCTGCGTAGTAATTGAACTGTGATTGTGAGGGCGATGTCGGTGGCGGTGCCTCTGCTTGCGGGTAGTAGAAGTCGCTGTTAGGCTGTGGTGGCCGTTGGTCCCCGTAGTAGCTAACTGGCCTGGGCCTGCGGGGCCGAGCCTGCGAGGATGCCGTGGTTGTTTTGACCACGCCATAGTAGGATGCCTCCGCTTCCCGTGTGAGAATGGGCCTTGTCCTTGATAGTTTGGCTGGGGGCCGCATTGATTGCTTCTCAGAGACCTCTTTCATTTCGTCTCTTGTCTCTTGGGGATGCATCGTTGAATCAGACTCAGTAAGCGGGGCTGACGAGTCTCTCCGCTTGTCCTGCCGTTTTCGGCCCGTGTTGGGCCTCTCCTTGGTCGGACTAGCTACGGACGAGGTCGCGTAGCGCATGGTTCCTTCGATGATATTGTCCGATTCATCAGCATCTTCGACCGCAGCAAATCTGGTAGGTTTCTCTATCTCTGGCTCCATTGCCACACTCCGTCCGATGGATTCGACGGTCGCTTCGATGGAGGCCCCTATGTCAAATTTTTTTCCCAATTCACCAGTGTCTTTTGGAAGAACGACTTTTATATCTTCCCCTGCTCTTTCCTGGTCTGTATCGTTTCCCGACAGCGATGGCAAAGAGACCCTTTCAGAGACAGATGCGCCCACAGATCCCGATCCTGGTGTACCCTTCTCTTCGATGGCCCGGGGCATCGCAAAAATGGCGAGCTGCTCCTGGTGTGCCGCGACGTGTCTCTTGAACCTACTGGAAGTGATGTGGACAGTTTCCTCTGGGTTGGCTCTGGCTTGCAACGTGGCTGCCCACTCGTCACAGAACGGGCAGTCCCGAGCCTTGAACTTGATGGTTGCTTCCCGCCCAGCATCTAGTAGCATCTCCAACTGATCAGCGGGAAACGGTCCATGTGTTTCCGAAACGTGTTTCCTGAGCTCGTTAGAGGGAAGCGGCCCCAGGCTGCAGAGAACACAGCAATATCGGGCGCGGTGGTGCTTCAGCTCATGCTCAAACCACGAGTCCCGGCCGCTGAAGAATTCACTGTCACACGCGGCGCCGCCCACTGTACACACATAGGCTTTGAGGTCACTGAAGGCGTGTATCTGCCACGACCGCTCGTGCTTGAAGGACTGAAGGGTGAAACAAATAGGGCATTCGAAAGCTTCGCGGCTCGGCGAGAGGTCGGCGAGGCGGGGAAGCTTCAAAGTCGACAACGTGTCAGCCGTGGTGGAGGCACTCCACATGGACACGGCAGCGTCTTCGTCGTCTTTCTCAGTTGCTTCGGTCTGTTGGGCTTTGTTGGCGGCGAACGTGGTTGCCTTGCTGGAGAGTCGTTCCGTGGCTGTGGCAAGAACCTCCAAACCCTCATTGGCAGCATCCTCAGCTCCGAGACGAGTTCGGTGATCGCGGCAATACTTGATAAACTGCCTTCGCTTCGCAATGGCGCCACCAAGCCGGTTGGACAGCCATTCGGGGCTGGCCTTTGGGTGTTTCTGTTTGACATAATCGATGTCGTAGAAGGCCGGGAATGCTAGGTCGGGAATTTGGAGCGCTCTCTTGAATCGGTCGCGGGGCGCCGACTTGCGAACAAGTATCCCGGTTCGAAAGAGGGATTTGATGCATTCCGACACGACCTCGAGCGTAACGGTGGCCTCGTCCTGTCCCAGGCGCGTGTGCTCATCATCGTCATCGTCATCGGACTCGAGACTGGTATTCCGGTTCGGTTTCGTCCCCAACGACATCTCAGTTACTGTCGCGATGTGTCAGCGCATATCCTGCCGGCGAGAGAGTGCTAAATGCTGGACTAACAAATTGCAAGGGCTTCCACGATCTCGTCCAACTGGCACAGAATGTGGGCGCGAACATCAGCAGCCTCCGATGCATGGAGTCGATGATCGAGCGATAGCGTTGTCTGTGGGTTTCGCATGGCGCCCAGGTTTCCCGCCCACAGGGTGAATCGCTCCAAAGCATCCGTGACCGTCGCGGGACTAGCGACAGTGGCACGCGGTGTCTCTTGCTGTTTGGCGGTTAAGATGGACACAAGATCGAGAAAACGTTGCCGGACCATTCGGCTCGTTTCCGAGATGGTCGGTTGGGGGGTCTCCATGGTTCATTATCGTCTTCTGGTCGTAGAGCGACCGTAGATTTGTTCATAGCTTCGGAACGACAATCGGTGGTCGAATGGCTGCGTTTTACCCCGCACGCACACCCTGAAACTTCAGCCGTCGACATTCCGGCAGTGTGATTGGTTTGACGTGCAGGGAGGGGCGGGGTGCATCGTAACTTCCAGGTTCGTCTCGACTCTCGCTGACCTTGCCCAGCGCCTGCTAAAAGACAGTCAAGTCTCCCTCGTCACAATGTCGGGCTTCGAAGTCGCCGGCGTCGTACTTGGGGCCTTTCCGATTGCCATCACGGCCCTCGACAAGTATCGCGAGGTCGCCACCCGGCTCGGGCTCTTCTTCAAAATCCAGCTCGAGTACAAAAAGTGGCGCGACGATCTGGAATTTCATCGCCTGCTTTTTGCGCGGCACATGAGACAGCTGCTGCTACCTCTTGTCGCCGACGATGACAAGATCAAGGTGCTTCTCGCAGCGCCGGCTGGTGTCGCCTGGCAGGATCCCTCGATCGCGAGCCTCCTCGAAAAGAGACTAGGGGAGTCGTACGAGCTCTACTTCGAGTACATGAAGGGAATCAAACGTGTCATGAACGACATAAACCTCGAGCTCGCCGTCGACTCAAACTCGGTCCAGGAACGGCTCAAAGCGTCGGCAAACCCAAAGACCATCACCACAAAGGAAAAGGTGGTTTTCCAGCTCTACCGGCTGAAATTCAGCAACAACGAGGCCATCAGGAAGCGTCTCTTCGGCGATCTACAGGAGTACTGCAACAAACTGGAGAAACTACTCGGCTCGAGCGACGATGAGGAGCGCTTGGTGCAGGAAAGGACAGCAGTCAGCCAGCTTGCCGCCATCGACGCCACGCTATGCAACTTCTGGGTCCAAGCCCGCGGTCTCTTCAAGGCGCTGATAGCATCTCTCCAGGGTTGCCGGTGTCAGCAACACAGCGCCGAGCTGCTTCTCCAGCACCGGGCGACAAAACAGCCACCGGAGTTTCAAATCATCTTTACGGCGTTTTATGCGTCCCGGTGGGATATCCACACCACAAGGATATCGCGGGATTATGAGGCTCAGGCTGTGGTGGCAACTGTGGTGAGGGAGGGCATAGCTCTTCTCGAGAATACAAGCATATCTGTCTCCCAGCCGGACCACAGACGAAACCGGCCAGCCAAATCCTCATTCCGGACAAAATCGAGAAAGGCGGCAACAACCACAATGTGCGTTGAACTGCCGAGCAGACCGTCTCCCTCCGTCACACTCACACGCGCGCCAGTCCCTCACCAAAACATGCCGCCGCAAATCTCCAATCTTTGCGCCTCCCTGGGTCTCCCCGCCGGATCTTGCGCCGGGTACCTCGCCGGCGACGAGTACCGGTACTACGTTCACACTCTCGCACATCATCACCACAACGATACCAGCCCACCGCAATCCATCACCCTCGAGCAGATCCTCCTCGGCAACAACACCGCCTTCCCGACCCCTACTAGGTCACAGCGCTACGCCCTCTCCTTAACCATGGCCTCGTCCTTCCTTCAGCTCCTCGACTCGCCCTGGCTACCATCCGCCCACAGCTTCAGCAAAGCCGACGTGCACTTCCCACGTGACGAAACCACCTCCGGCATCTTCCTGCTCGACCAGCCGTACATCACCCACAGCCTCAACACCAAAACGCAACATGAACATGAACCCCAGACAGCAAAACCCAACCCGAGCCCACCAACCACCCACCCCGCCGCCGCCTTCACCGACGCCCTGGACCACCTCGGCATTCTCCTCCTCGAGCTCTGCTTCGGCCGCCCGCTTGAGACCCAACCATCACGAATATCGTGGCCGGCCGGCGCGACACCCCAGCAAAAAGCCGTGTTTGACATCATGGCGGCGCGCACCTGGCAGTGCGACGTGCTCCCCGAAGCGGGGGCGGATTACGCCGAGGCTGTGGCCTGGTGTTTGGGCGGGAACCGGAGCACACCGCCGGATCGGTGGCGGGCTGAGATGCTGAGGCGGGTGGTGGGGCCGTTGCAGAGGTGTCGGGATTACTTGGTGTCCGGGGGGATGCCGGGGTAAACTTGTCTGCCAGTCCCCTGGATAGAACTAGGTATTTATGTACATGACTGAAACGAGTTCGGAGAGATTTAATGTCGAGATGATTTGTACCATTCCGTCAAATACAGGTCGTGTCGAGTGGTCACGACTCGGGCCAAAAACAAACAAAAGCCACCATGTTGGCTTGTAGGTAATCACAAACACCTGAGAACCTGTGATCGAATGCAGCCCATCTGCCAGTTATTTCACAGTGCTTAGAGGGTCCTCCCGGTGCAAGCTGATAACAACGACAGGAGCCCCATGGTCTTCATTAGCCTTCGCCATGATTGCGTACTTCTGTTCACCGCCAAATCGTACAGTCTGCGGATGTTTATACGCGTCTTTGGGCTTCAGACTATATTTTAGCCTTTCCAGGCTGGGCTGGTGTCCAGCCGGGCCGTATTTTTCCACGTCGGTAAATGGGTTGATCACAAACTTTGGGTTCCGTTTCGGGCTGCGTTCGAATTCTTTTCTCGTGTAGAGCTTCATGCAGAAGTTGGGGTTTGGGTTTCCACCCATTGCGCAAATGATGATGCCCTCGACAATACTGTTGGTATCGGATCCTGAATCGTTGTTTGCCGGGGGCGGGTGTTCTATCTGGAAGCATACAAAGCAGATGAAACGGCAGATACCGCCAAGAGAGAACTTGCGGCTTCGGTCTTCCCAGTATGTTTCCGGGACACCCCTGAGCTCCTCTTGGACGAAAGAGAGTTTTCGGTCCTTTGAATCCTTGAATTCAAATGATATTGAATTATGGCGGGTGGTTTGAACCAGGCTCGGAGGCATCGGTACTTGACTTGCCGTGCACGCTAGTAAGATCGGCCGAGGCAGCGTATCGTGCGCCTGAGATCGTACCGTGGCTGTCCTGTACGGCATGCGGCGGACATAAGTGTCCATAACCCGTTTAAGGAGGATGCCCAACCGCCGTGTCTCCCCAGAGTTGGGCGGCGCATTGTAACAGTGCAGGTCCATGGTGTAGTTTGAATCTCCCGTAAACTCCAAGGAAGCTTGGATCTTAATGCCCCTGTTTGTAGGACTGATTTCATCTCGGAACTGGAATTGATCCTCGTTCAGAGTGATATGGCTGCAAGCCCAGAAATCGGCGGGGGACTCGGCCAAGACGCTTACACATCGATCAACTCCAATCTCTTCGCCCTCGTCACTGTCCGGCCAGTTTCGTCGGCCGTCTACAAACCCGCGGCCACTAAGATAAGTTTGCATTCTCCATGCAAAGATGGATAAGTCGGTAGTTTTGCGGAGGATCTCTTCCTGCAATCGGAAAAAGGCTCTGGATCCCTCGCCGTAGATCATGGGCATATTGACGTCAAAGATGCCGAGCAGGCAGTAAGCCTTGTCCTCCACTCTTGTGGTTTGTCGCTTGGCTGCCCAGAACATCCTTTTCGCCAATGGAGCAGACGAGTGTGGCTCAGATCCCACAAGGATCTGTTGACTGATGCCTGTGATAACTTGAATCTTAACCCCCAGTTGCGCCTTAGCCCCGATGAGATTCCACCCGTCATCAAAGAAAAGTAGGTTCTTGGGGGCAATCAGCTCCTGCAAGGTCCATCCGCGCGTGAACCACCTGCACAGCGGAAGCTGCTTGTCGATCGCGGCGCCGTTGGGAAAGTCGGCTAGGAACGCAAGACAAACAGTTGCGCGACGATACCAGTTGAACATGGAATTAATCGCTTCTGAGAGCTCCGCGCTTGACGATTTGTCAATGCAGCACGTGTCTATCCAAATGTGGCTGAGGTTGTGGTCGATGGTGGTTTTGCAGGCGGATTGGATCTTTCCGAACCCCGCTTTCGACTTTGCGACCTCGAGATCTTTCATGTCGTCGAGAGTGACTTCGTCGGTTTCCCACGTGTGCGACAGAATTGCGTAGGGGGTCGCATCTCGGACGTGGGCGGGATCCGGGAAGAGCTCGAGCTGCAAAGTTTTGGCGTTGAGGAGTCTCATGGTAGACGTTCCTTGGTATTTCCACTTAGCTTGGAACTTGAGGCTTTTTGAGTGATGAGTTGGTTGACCAGTGATTGGGGGAGGAGGCTTGAGATCTGAAGAATTCAAGTCCCAGGCAGCAAAGGCGGGGCAGTGCAGCATGCTCGACGCGAGGTGTGCCTGCCCTGCGACGGGATTCGCTCAATCTCTGACCATGGGCACTTCTTTCCTCAGGCCATTTTATTCGTCCAAATTTAACTCCTTTCTATTTTCGTTGAAGTCAGCAGACCCCTAACTTTCCCTCTCAGGCACAGATCTTACACTCCACCTTCACAACCCCTCATTGCCGCCCTCGCGCGATAGCCATAGAACCCGACGCGTCAATTTGCCGCGCCTGTCGCAACATTGACTTTTCTCGTGCCCTAGACGCGCTGGACAATGGGACCCTGGGCCCGGACAGAATGCTTCTCGACGAGAATGCGGATCGATTTCAAGTTGTCATCTCAGGGGATGACAAACCTTTGCCGAAGTGCGCTCTCTGCAAGCTCCTCTCGGCCGCCGTCGACCGACGCGGGGCTGAGATGGAATACTTCAAACGTCATGGTAACTTCAAGTGGGGCCAAGACGATGGATTCCGACTGCGCGCCTTCTCCTACACCCGGAACGCGATCGGGGTAGGGGAGGGTGTTTACCGCAGAGTCCCGGACGTCAAGGACAGCGTTGTCCTCTTGGTTACTCCAGAGTGGGTGCAGCTGCAGCCAGCGGATCAACACCAGCGGCTTTTCGCGGGTATGTATCCGTAATAGATAAGGTACCAAACAACACTTTTATTGGCTAGACTGCGATGAGAATAGAATTCTGGTCCATTGCGGCTAGTGGGGATACAGGGTACACCGTAGTGTGTCGTAGCGACGACGGTCCTGGATTGTTGAAACCTCAACCTGTCCCGCCGTCATTTGATCCCGAGAAGGCTCGGCTATGGAAAGTCCTGTGCGGGCAATATCAAGTTTCCAGACATTCCAGGAATGCGACTCATCAACTGCGAGTCAACTGAAATCGTTCAAGCTGATCTGTCTATACGATGGGTAGCACTGAGCCACCGGTGGGGCGCAACGATGGGAGCTGCTGCCCATGACATCGCCCAGGCCTCCGCAACATTCAAAGATGCCATGTCAGTAACAGCCTGTTAATCTGCGACGAATCTGGGCACACGAAATTTCCTTTTTCGCTCATCATCCTGAGCTGGGGTGAGCTGTGGTTGATTTGTCCTGAGCCCTGATTCTTCCCTGAGCTAGGGTGATCCCATAAACCGCTGCCACACAGCCTCGGAGGCTCCTTTACAGTCCCCCGGCTAAAGTTTCCTATCGATGGAAAGCAAATCACGTGTAATCTGTCACAAGGGACTGTGTCTCACATAGTAGCTTGGAACTCATTGATTGAGGACTGGTGAGCAATGATTAATAATCTTCTATGGCCTCAAGCTCATTGCCCTCCACTGTCTGGCAGAGCAAGAGAGGGCTCCATATACCAATCGTTGGATGTACCCGATGTTCATACGAGCTGAATTGACGCAGTCAGTTCAGCTTGGACGGCCCAGATTCACCACCAACCCCGCACCTGGTTAGCTCCGAACCAGAATGCCTGGTGCTCCATTCCACCACCCTAACCCTCACCGGGTGACACCTACTTCTCTTCTGATGAGGACGGCAAGCTGACATTAGGACAGCAGAAGCTATGTTGAAGACCTAGGTCTTCCAGAGACAAATTTAAGAAGCTGACTAAGTAGCGGATTAAGCACTGTTATGATGGAATGTGGTATTAATGCTGTGTTAGCTGGTGGCGCTGCAAAAATGGCAGGCGAGGCTAAATCGGTAGGCGAGCCCAAATTGGTGGACAGGGCCAAGCCCAGCCCAGCGGGAGGCGAGAAACATAACAACAACAGGCGACGGGCGCCAGCATGGTAATTAATCGCAGCGGAACCTAGATCACTCGAGTACTTATTTGACGGCTTCGCCCTTTCCGGTGTGCGTGCCATTGACCCCGGCGGCGGAAACGGTTAAAAGTGATCGACAGGCGCGAAAAAAGGGCGGAGAGCGGAGATGGCCTAGACTAGCGGATGTAGCTTAGCTTAGTACGTCGCATCCGACGGCCCGCACCTAATTACCCGATGGAATGGATTTATAGATGTCGGCCGCGTCGCCGTCTACCATCCGCATTATTACTGACAAGCTGCCAGGCACCAGACAGCAAATAGCACGATGACGCATGCACTGCGGACCGCTGCCTTGGGGGTGTTGCTGCTTTCTTCAACCTTGGGGGTTCTTGGGACGTCGACTATAGAGGGTCGACAAAGTGCACCTGGAAGCGAGTGGTTCGGCGGCGGACTGACCATCTTATCCGACAATCGTCTTGACAGTGAGCATCGAGACCCATTTGTCGCAAGAGCGGATGCTAACCAGCGATGTAGATAACCCCAAGAATGGCTCAGCAGCTCTCCTCGTCCACCAGCGAGCAAGCTACACCGCAGCTGTCGTCTCATGCAAGATTCTTAGCGAGGGCCTCTGGAGCCCGGACACGATCAAATTCACCGACGGCCTAAATAGCTCGCTTTCGTACCAGGCCCACATCGGCCCCATCTCCGCCAGCCAGCTCTTCTGGGTCGATAGCGGACATCCCACCGCCAACTGCCGCGCCATTGATATCCACGGCAACATCATGCCCTCCGACTGCGCCCTCGAGCTCCCCGCCCTATGCACCCAGAGCGCCCCGGTCTCGACGCAGGCAAACAACACGGCCACCGGCTATCTCGTCAACCATCTAGTGGGGAGTCAGGTGTATACTGGCTACCGCGATGCTTTCGTGTGGAAGTTTCGCGCGATCCGCTATGCCGCACAGCCTACGCGCTTCGAGCACTCGACCCTGTTCGAGCCGAACGAGACGACGGCGATGCCGGCACTAGCGTCCAAGGCCGACTGCCTGCAGCGAGTCGGCGAAGTGCAGAGAGGTAGTGGCGAAGACTGCCTCTTCCTGAATGTCTGGACAACCCACCTCCCGCCGCTGAACAGGAGCCAGGCCATCAGGCCGAAGTTGAAGCCCGTCATGTTCTACATCTATGGCGGTGGATTCACCAGTGGCACGAGCAACAATGGGAACGCCGATGGCACGAATCTCGCTTCTCGGGGCGATGTCGTGGTAGTGACGCCCAATTACCGCGTCAGCACTCTTGGGTGGATGGCATTCAATGACGGGGTCCACAACGGCAACTATGGACTTGGCGATCTCATCAACGCGCTCAACTGGGTGCAGAAGCACATCAAGGACTTTGGCGGCGACCCAACAAAGGTGACCATCTTTGGCGAGTCGGCGGGCGCCATGCTCGTCCGGGCGTTGCTCGCCTCTCCCAAGGCTCAGGGGCTGTTCTACGCGGCCATCAGCATGTCCGGTCCTACGGGGCTCTCGGGAAATGAGCATGGCTCGACTTCCTACTACAACTCCATCAAGTCAGAATTCGAGGGGACTTCGAAGTCCATCCTTGGCATGATGGGCTGCTGGAACGTCACGGATCGGCTAGCCTGCATGCGAGAGGTCAACGCCACCGAGTTGATTAACATCAGTGCCGTAGCCGGGTATATAACCAACGATGAAAGCAGCAAAATGATGAGATCAACTTGCTGACAGGACACAGATCACTCGTTCAAGACGGGACATGGCTCGTGTCGAACACTCTGGCGCTCAACAATACAAGTGGCTACACCAAGGACGTGGCCTTCATGACAGGGATGAACCGCGACGAACTCGGCGTCGACGTCGAGCCGGTCAAGGAAAGCGCCAATATCACCGACATCTTCGCTCACCAGCTCCCCGGCAATGTGGGGGACCTCTCGCGCTTCCTCAATTCGTCCAACTTTGCGCCGTCGAACCCGACTGCACCAGCCCAGATTCTCAACGCCACGATTCGCGCCTCTACCAACGGCCTGTACACGTGCCTCGAGCAGGCAACCGCATATACCGCCGCCCGACACGACGCCTTCAAGGCCGTCTACTCGTTTCAGTTCAACCGGACATACAGCCCGCCTGGCTACACGAAGCCGCACTGCGACGCGCCCAAGACGGCCGCCCGGCCGAATGGTGACCCCGACGCCGAGTACTATAAGTGCCACGCGGGCGAGAAGATGGTCGTCTTCGGCAATGCACTCCGCGCCGGGCTCCCAGACAGGGACGGGCTCGACGTGCCATTCTTACAGCTGTCTCTCGACTACTGGAGCGCGTTTGCGAGAACGCGGGACCCAAACCCTAGCAGGGCATACCTGGAAGCACGTGGCTACTGGACGACACTGGAGGAGACGGAGAAGGTTGGGCCGTGGGAGACGGCGGAGGAGGGTGGCTGGCGGTTGCTGCAGTGGAATGGACGACAGCAAGGGGTGACAGAGAAAGCACAGTGTGATTCTCTTGGGCTGCCAATTAATTATTTTGAGACATAATAATTTAAGTTGGCAGTGATGGCCGAGTTGGGGAAAGACAAAAGAAAAAAGGGGGCTGTATGGGGGTAGGACATGCACACCGAAGATAAGGAGAGGCCCTTAGGCTTGTGGTTGTGGTGATTATCTCAACATGAGATTGCGGAACTTACTCTTCATCTGGGTCTGTGCGAGTACATCTATTAAGCATTAGTGGTCTAAAATGTCAGTGGAGCATAGGGGTGTCACAGATTGCTGAGCCCAACTGTATGGCAGATTATCTTCAGCTCATATCGGCAATGTTAAAGGAAAGAAAACTTAACCATTATAATATCCCGCCAGCTTACTCTAAAACAGGTCTAGTCTAAGATGGTATCAACCATTCTTTTAAGGGCACGCGACAGTTTTCTAAGCTCTCGTCTTTTACGGTTTGAGCCTAAATGTAGGGAAATACCCCTGGCACCACACACCCTTGGGCACCACACACCTTCTGACACACTAACTACCACCGCCTTGTATTTAGACCACACGGTGCTTCCGCACAGTTTTGGCTGCAGATCCCCCGTAGCCCTGTGCCAATCCCGTTGACGGCCACAAGAGTCGAATTAATCGCATCTTTGTTGAGGACTTTTTTCAAGACGTGTGAATCGAGGTCAGTAGTATGGCTGATATTGACCTTTGCGGTACGAATTGCGGCTTCAAGAGTGATATCATGCTTGCGTAGAAGGTGTTGTCGTGCGTTTGTTGTGCTTTGCCCAGACCTATGAGCAATATGCACAATAAAAGAGGCGGTTTTTGCCACGTTGAGTAGGCTCAGATTGCTGTGGCTTTGCGAACGTGATCTTCAAGAGCAAATGAAGTGGTAGTAGTAGTATCTTGAGATACTATTGATCCTTCAGGTTCATCTAGAGAGGCCATTGGAAGATAGAGAGGCCGTTAGAAGATAGAGAGGAGAGATGTGATAGATTTCAGGGGGTTGAGGGGTTGACAGGAATCGGAGCGGGGAAGAGTATTTGGATGATTACTAATCAGTCAATATTGACAATATTGACCGATAGGATATCGCCTCCTACCATGCTCCAACCTGATCTGTCGAGCCACCTCCTCACCATCATAAATACAGGCCACTCTTCGCACAAACCCTTCCCTCCCCAACACTTGATCCCACACCGTGGACTAACAACTACCACAAATGCCGCTTAACTCGGCACTTCTGCTAACCGAACTCTCCAAATTCCGTGCCGCTATCCGGCAGGACGTTGGGAGGCAGATCATATCCTCAGTCAAACTCCGTACCGCCATGTGAGAGGATTTTCAGAATCACATCTACACATCCTCGGTCAAACTCCGTGCCGCCATCCGGGAGGACCTTCAAAGGCAGATCGACGCCACTTGGAAGGACTTTCAAAAGCGGATCAACGTGCCCTGGTCAAACGAGGTACCGCTATCCAGGAGGGCAGTCTGGATTGCGACAGTTTGCTAGCCCTGATGCGGACAAGTTGACGTGAGCACCTCACCAGCGCATGGAAGCTGCCTGATATTATAAGCCAGACCCATCTTGTTAACGTTCCCGGCTAGAGTTGCACGTTGAAACGACCTCCCTCCTCTACGCGCCAACCTACATAGTCCTCCATGCCGAAGATGGATGGAACTTGAAATTTCTTCGCCATGGCTCCGCCCAGTATCTCCAACGGGTGCGGGTGAGGATAGTGGATTGGTGCCGTATCTCCTCTACGGTGCCAATGCTCTGGTCAATGGGAAGAGTTGTCCTAACCGGTTGGCAAGAGGGTGTATGACTGTTCTCGATGGCGAAGATTGGGCCCAACAGATATGTTGCCCACTTTATTACAACTACCTATAACTATTACAGATTTTAGCAACCCGATCCATTATACCAGACGCTGCGCTCCACGTCTGATTCTCAAGTCACATTAACGAGCCTCAACGAATTCTCCCATTTCAGTTTGACCTTCACGTCCGCAGCCACCTTCGCCAGCTCCTTAACATCCCCCACCGGGCCTAAGCGGGCCCGCACCGTCTCATCCAGCGCACACATCCCCGCGACTGTCGAGCTCTTGATGGTCTGCACACTGCCCCGACAGGTAGCCACCACGGTACCAACGAGAAACACCAGAGCGAGCACCAACTGCGATGCAAGCAGGGCGAGCCACGCCCAGCGGACACGGACGACGGGGGTCTCGCGGAGGGTTGTCCCCAGTACGGAACCGGATGAGTTTGTGTAGGATGCGCCTTTTGCTCGGATTCTGGAAGGCCATCATGTTAGCAGCCAACTCTTGTCACTGCTCTCTACCAACCCTTAATCACCTCAAGTACCGCGCTTGGGTACCTAGGTATGCACAGGCGGGCCAGAAGAGCAACACCATGACTCACAAATTCGTCAGCCCATCCGCAACATTCCCCGCCATCCGCCGGACATTCTGCACCTGCCTCTCAGGGCTCTGCTCGGCGCCCATAAATCCCCCGTACAACGCCGTCCCCACCGCAGGCAGTATCATTCCCGCGACCTGGCCGTTGGTGACGCTCTTATCCCCCTCCCGCAGCGCAATAAACCCCTGCAGGAACTTGTTCACCGCGCCGGATGTCATCAAAGCCGTGCAGAGGTCTACTCCGTAGGTCCCTGGTATGTCCAGCGGCGGCGCGAGACTGAGCGACAGCCCGCCAACGCCGCGGTTGCAGGATACTTGGGGGAGGGTGGCGATCTTGTCCGTGTTCCATGCCGCGTTGAGGGAGGTCACACCCGCGGCGGCGCCCCCGGTAATTCTAGCTGCGGAACCCGTTTCCCGTGTGGTTTTTATCCCTTCGATTACCTTCACGTCGTACCCTTTAACACACATGTGCAATACGACCTCGATGAAGCGCAGGTCCCCTGGGAGCATCAGCGCCGGCTCCACAGGCTCCGAAGTGTAGATGAGCATGATATCTGCCAGCGCTGTGGCCGTGATCTGCGTGTCGAATAGGTATGTCGGGGCCTGCATGACGGAGGCGCTGGCGAGGTACGACCGCGGGAGGTTCCGCAGGCCCGGGAGGAGGGAGGCGTTGTTTGCGTTGGTGATTGTGGTGCTGGCGAGGAAGGAGAGGATCTGTGGGGCGTTTGGCGCCGTGGTGTTTGTCACGGGCAGGACGGACGCGCAGACGCCGAGGGTGCCGAAGCGCGGGAAGACGCAGTCCGAGGAGGGGCAGTTGGGGTCGAGTGGGGGGACCGAGGCCACCGGGCTGAGGTAGGCGGTTTCGAGGATTTTTTGCTCGAGATCGAGTGCATCGTTTGCCTCTGGAAAGTGGAGGGAGTGTTTAGGTATGGTGTGTAAGGCGTACGCCGGGGGGGAGGGGGGCTTACCGAGTTCGAATACGACGCCGGTCCATCGCGAGTAAAAGGATGCACGTGGAGCGGAGGCTATCGCGCTGTTGGAGGCAATGAGCTCCGACCTGATGGATACGACTTGCTGTGTTACGGCTGAGGTGAAGACTCCTGAGATGAGAAGGAGGCTGGCGAGCCAAAGAAGGGGCCTATCGCGAAATCAGTAATGGGAGAGGCTATCTTTGATCCATACCCACGATGCAAGTATCCCTTTCAGCTTGAACATAAGCTTAAATATCCCTACTCCGCCGCGAGTAGCCTCGTCATACACTTCAAAGTCGATGAGCGGCCTCGGCTGAGAGGAAAACCAGAGCCACCTCAGCTGGCAAAGCGCCTCGGTGACCGGGACGAGGAAGCAAATCTTGGTGAAGGATGTGAGGTATTGGAGAATTGAGTTGATGGTGAGTCCGAGAACGAGGTCCGGCTGTCTCTTACCGTCAAAGACTCGCAAGATGATAATGATTGCTGTCCGTGAGAGTGTTAACACGCTTTTGTGTGCACAACTTGGATGATTTTTGCTTAATCCGTACCGGTGAAGATTAGGACCCCAACCACGCAGCTGGCGATCTCGGGCAACCATGCCGGCACAATCTCTGAATACCTTAACCCCAGACTAAGTTTTTGCCCTGGTTGCTGGCCGGCCAGATCCCCTATACCAGTGCCTCTAGAGGTCGTAGCAGTGTAACTTTTGTGTTTCTCGAATACAGGGGTGTCACCAGGCGGTGAACACGTGCCGGGCGTCATCGGAGAAGCGGCGGAAAACTCTCGGTAGACGAAGCCTCCCCCTTCTAACTTGTTGTCGCCAGGTTTGAGCATTGCTAGAACAGATGCAAATTTTAACAAAAGTCATTCGGAGAGATTTCCTTTCGGGTCATGGTGAACTGAAGGTTCGCGGCGGCTTATGGCTGTCGCAGTGCCAAGCGAAGACGCATCTACCGGTTGTACGGCACAGCAAGACACTCCTAGGGCAGAAACTGGCGATCCGGCGATCCGATTGTCTACCCCTTGTTTCCAATGCAGCACAGGGTCTGCTGCCTGGGCAAGGGCCAATTGGGAGAGTCGCAAAACATGCAGGGACTCGGGGCCTGTCAGCAGCCGGCGTCTAATCGCGCAATCATGAAATGTGTGTAACAACAGTCTGTTGTTTTATCCCGTGGCGCAGCAGCAATATGAGGGTGGCGTCCCTGCGTGAATTGCTATTCAAAACACCCCTAAGGGGCAGCTCCAGCTTCAAGTGCCATTCCTTCAACCGATTCTGCGATCTCAGTGGTTCTCGCATCCACTCCACTGACGGGATGACATGCACCAATGTCATCTAAGATATAGGTACTCATGCCAATGATGACAAAATTATGTTGTCATGTGGCACAGTTACAGTGGAATTGTTCCCTGAGCCTAATTGGTGTTGGCTTTGCTCCCGGCATAAGCTTGAACATTGCTCCTCACCCCGCCTAAGACGGACTGCCTCCCTCGCCCTCCCCCAATACCACTCCACCACCTCCTTCAGAATCCAATCCCTTCGTCTCCAGCTCCCGAATCGCTGACATACAACCTCACCACCGGCGCAGCAAGGTCCGGCCGCTCAATCACCGTCCGCACAACGCACCACAACCGCTGCGTCATGGGAGTGTGATACAACAGTGGTGTGGTGACGTGATACAGGCGCTTGTTGGTACGATTCAAATCAGGGCGTAGCCGAGAAATAGGGATGCTATCGTGCCAAGCAGAAGGGCACTGTGAAAAAGCAGAGCGAGCTATCGACTGTTTTTGACGACTTCTGTGGCGAGCTGCAGCCGTCGTGAATCAGAACCGGGAAGCGGATTAGATACACAGAAAAACAGCACCATAGAACCCCCGGCAGGGGAAAGGCAAACAGGATGGTGTTCTGGCCTCTGGCTAGAACCTCCGTCTTTCTGGCAGTGTCAGGTAGACAGTTCCTTAAAAAAGCAGAGAATAAGCTCCTTAAAAGCACACCCTGCTCCACCTTGTTCATTTTCCTAAAGTCCGCCTCCGATCCAAATCCGCTCGGTTGATCCAGCCTAGTTAAACACGCAGTCACAAGACGGTAGTACCCTAGCCCTATCGCCTGCGGGATTTTTTCCTTCGCAGCTTCAGCAACATGTTTTTGACCTCCGTGGGGCGACTAAGCCCAGCTCTTAGTTTAGCCTGGGTATCATCCGTGGCATCGCCGACTTCAACCGGCTGTGGTCTTCAATAGTTCCGAAACACGTGGCTGGCCGTCAGCGGATCTCCTGTGAACGAGCAGATCCCACAGTGTGATCTCAAAAAGGACCACGCACGCCTAAGCTGTAAACGTCATGGCCGATATTGTAGCGCTCTTCCATCTGGAGACCCTGTAGGTTGGGATGGCGGTAGATGTTTTCGGTCCACTGGCTGCCGTCGCTTTGCACGGTCGGGCCGGAGACGCCCCGGAGGAGGCGCCAGTTGGTGAGGTAGATGTCGCCGAAGCCTGAGGAGTTGTTGTGCGGGTCGGCTGGCGTATTAGTTGGCTGGAGGCTCACCCCTGTACGTCAGTTGCATTTACGTCCCTCTAATCGGAGGAGCAGTAGTCTGGGAGTTGGCCTTCTAAGCCCACTGCGACGTTCTGTAGGTATCGTCCTCTTTGTGGTTTCTTCCCTGTTGCGTCACCGCACCAGTTCACTATAAAGAGAACTACACTTATAAAACGTTGCAGTTAGCTTAGAAAGCCGACTTCCAGATTATTAGTCCTCTAATTAAAGAGATATAAATATAAATAATATAGAAAAACAGATACATACTTAATATATAATAATACTTAATATAGAACAGAGCTTAGTATAAAATAATAAAGGAAACATAACTGTAGATTAAGTTATCTTCCTTCGATTAAAGGGCTAAAATGTTACTGGGCTTTTAATGGGAGGTCTTCGTGGTGAAAATCGTCAGATTGATAATTATTAAAAGAAGCACGGTTTAAAGAACCGCGTGGCGCGGCCCCTTTTTGACGGTGGCACGCGCCAGAGAACACATCGCTATATACAAAAGCGGCTACAGTAATATTACATATAGAGCCTAAAAAGAACTATAGGATCAGCCTGAACAAACGCCCCAAGTCACCACTTTATCTGAGGAAAATTGATGATAACCGGTTAGTTGGGAAATAAAGAAGATTATTAGGAAGTGAGGGTGGATGGAGTATTTGGATGGTGTTTTATGCTAACATTAAGGCAGTAATCTTTAAGTATTAAAGAAGAGAAATTTAGGCATCGTTTAGGTAGTTTATTAACAGAGCTAAACTGGCATCGATATGACCTATTATTACCTGTTTGCGATTACGGAGCTGTGTGCTCAAGCCCCCCTTTATATTAGATGGAACGGAACTATTCGTTACCTCAACTACCTCTCTAATCCAATGAGAAGCTATAATTCTACACAGTCCCAATATAGTGCTGAGGGCTTTGCAACTTTGGCCAAACCCAATGCCCTTAGGTCTGATAAACAAGGGATAGGTTCGAACGCGCCAAACGCTTCCAAGCAGCTTTATTTCTAGGGGACCTGACCGTCCCGTAGTTATCGGTGCCCTTAGCTCAACCCAGCTCACACCTTGCTCACTCCGGCCCATCCTTAGCTTACCATAATTGGTGGGTCCGGGTGAGCCGAGGTAGCTCCGAGCACAAATGCTACCGGATGGCTCGGGAGCGTTGGACGCAGAGCTTTGAGGTTGTGCTCGTTCTTTTCCTTTTCCAAGTCCGTCATGCGCAAACTGAGATCCTTCGCCGGGGGGCGAGGGCACATTCGGTACATTTAGGTCACCCCTAATCCCCCTTGTAATAGAAATCAATTGCATATCAGTCTTCGAGGTCACGGCGTTTATTACGGTTTGTAACACCACACGGCGCGCTGTGAGCTTGAAGGTAGGAAGTTGGTAGACGTTAGCGTAAACTTGACGCCCCAGGAGGGGTTGCGCTGGGCCTCGCTTCCACACCGTGGATACGGAGTCTCATCCAGGATGGCCACCTAACCGCACGATGTGCATCAACCCCCGAGGCAGAGATCAACATGAAATGTCTGGCTTGCCGTGGAAACTCATCACAGCCATTGCCGGTAATCGTGGATGATATTCTTGTGGAGCAGAAAAAGAAGCCCCTGAAACAGAATAAACAGACATCTTTGTAGCATGAGCCCGGACCTCTCAACTGGGTGCCTGGCCGTACAAGATGAGAGATTAGCGTAGCAGGGCGAGCGCCTCGGGCATTTCTTGAGTTAGCAAGGTCAATCTGGCCTGACAAGTGATGTCGGGTTTATTTTTTCGATATTGGCTATGAGGCAAGGCGTTGAGGAGAAACAGACAACACCCGGTATCCAAACCTGCCTTCGACAACACCTCATCGAACCTCCAGCGGAAGCGCTAAATTTCATCCGGAAGCTCAACCTCACGCCCACCACCCGATCCGTCTCTCACCTCCCTTTCGACTGCCAACCTCCTGATCAAGTCTTCCTCTTCAACCTTCTCGGCTATCTTTGTCCCAGTGGGGTACATCACCGGAGGGCCTAGAGTCTTCGGCGTCAAGTCCTCTGCGTGCAAGGCAGTGTGGGCCGTCGATGCCTCTTTCTCACCACCAACCACTGTTGAACCTCCTTGTTTGCCTTCTGGTTGAGGCAAAGCCCCTGAAGCCGCGAGGCTGGTGTCTCCATCCTTTGCTGTTTTTTTCACGTCCTGCCCCGCGCCCGAGCTTTCGAGATTTATCAGACTGGCTGGTTGCTCGAACGACCAGGACTGCGAGAGAAATGAAAAAGCCGGGTCTATATGAGGCGACCCTGATGCTGTGAGGCTAGCCTCAGGTATCCCTGCCACGGATTTGGTAGTCTGGGCATCAAGACTCGGTCGTTCGGGCCCGAGAGCCGACGGACCTGTCGGTATCGCGGAATCCATAGGAATCCGGAGAGTCTGTCCCCAGGATGCCCAGTCGCGCCCCCCATCACCAAACAAGTCGGATGGAATACGAAAATGCGCGCGTGCTACATTAGTTTTAGCGTAATCCATGATCCTCGTTAGCCTCAAAGGCGCACAATTGGCGCAAAGGTAGTTAAGGGCCTTGTCGTCCATCAACAGCGACAGATCCATAGAACCCTGAAAGTGAATCCGGAGAAGTTGCAGGACAGAGGCCGTCCTCGCAATGTCACGTAGGGTTGCCGTCGACTTAGCCTCCAGCATTGGGAGATTGTGCAATGGACCGCCGTTGCTGATGAATGTATCGACGAATCTTTCAAGATCCGCGCCGAGGACGTTGGTGATGGTGGAGGATTCGTTCACAGCCACGAACTTTCCCGTTGGGTCTTGGAATGGTAGCAACAGTCTCACAACCTCACGCTTCCCTGTTTCGATCTCGTCGGTTGGAAGCAACGGCTCGCTGAATTGGATTGACGAGGACAATGGGAGATTGTTCTGCGGGGCACTGATGGTCGATGGGCCCAGTGAGAGGCTTGCCGAATAGGTTGGAGATTGGACAACCCCATCCCCCCTGCGTGGGTCTAATAGAGTGCCAACCAACTTCTTACGGGGTCTGCAGGGACCTAATCAGCATGATATTTCCTCCACAAATTACAGAGAGAAAGCGAGATGTGACCTCACCCAACCGCCAGTCGCCATAATGGGTGGTATTTCTCGACTTCAAGAAGTAGCCGGGTCCAGGAATGACGGTATAACAACAGGGGACCTGAAAGAAATCCTGATGTGCTTACTTGTTGAGCGAATAGTACGAATCCTTGGTTTTAACACCACCCCGTTTGGTGTTAGTCTTGGTGTGGCCAATTGATTCCGAGTCTAAGGCCGCTTCAACGGAGTCAAAGTCCGGCTGAGCCCCATATCGGTATGAGAGTGGGTCAGGGAAGATTTGTGCCGCTCCGAGTCGGGCAATGATATTGCTTTGATGAGGGCGGGGCTCAGGCGCCGCGGTGCGGATGCTCACCTCGCGAACGACGCCTCTCGTGGGGGTTCCAGCGTCCGGCCCTTGCGGATGATCCGCTGATTCTTCATGCTGTTGGTCACTTGCGTCGCCTCCGTGATTCCAACCTCCACCCGTTCCGCGCCGTCCAGGCTCATCGCCGGGCTCCGAGGTTCCCGAGCCAGCACCTCCCTGGCCAGGACCGCCATCGCCGCCTATGTCGGCATCGTCATCCCTCCTTTCTTCGTCCCCTTGGCTAGCATGTGACGTGGACTCGTCATCTTCGGAGTCGCTGCTCTCGCTGTCGATCTCCATGGGTTCGATGGTTCCCAATCCTCTTACTGCATCAGACGGGTCGCCTTGGCGCCTCAACAGGTTCAGCCCTCTTCCCTGTCTGCCTGCCCGCCCGCCTTCTCCATCTTCAGGGGTAGCCAGATCTCCATCAGACTCATGGGCAAATACCGGGACCTCCACTGCGACGAAACTGGTCCATTTGGAGACCAAAGACCACATGCAGCCGAGAGCCTCGCCTTTCAGCCTGACCTGATCCGCAACGTCGGGTGTAGCCTCGCTGAACTCGGCGTGCATTCCACTCTCCCCACGCTCAAGATCACCGAGGAGAGCCCGAGCGGCAAACTTGTGAATGGTGGTGTCTGCTGATTGCAAAACAGAGATGGGCGCCCGCATGTGGTTCTCCGGGGACCCTGACTGGACATAATTGATCTCAACAGCCCCAGGCGTGATATGCTCGTCGTGCTTCAAAAGGTAGAGGACTCGGTTCATCATGAATGGGCTGAGCGTCGACACGTCATGCGGTGACTGTGAGACTTCTGCGGGCGAGTAGTTTCGAAGCTCGACTACCAGCACGGTTAAAAACTGGGAACGGAATCGTGGATGCTATCACTTGCCTTCTTCGCCTGCTCTCCCCCATTTAACTTTGATAGAGGCGGGGAAAACATGCTTCTCCGTTGCCGCTTTAAGGAGGGAGACAACGCTGCCTTCCCAACCCCCCTGACTGGCCGTTTGGATCACCTCGGCGTATCCTCCACCGGCCTTGGCAATTCCTTCCACCAGTTCGTGTGACACAGCGTTTCCGATGCCGAGCGAGAAGAAGCGAACCCGCCCTTCGGAATGATGCTTGGTGTACTTGACGAACTTGATTGTGTCCTCGAGATCCCAGATCTGTCCATCGGTTAGGACGATGACGTCGGTTTTCGCAAAGGCGCCCCGGCTTGCGACCAGCCTTTTCAGTGCATTGAGAAGTTCAGTTCCACCGAGATCGGCCTTGAAGTTGCGAGCAATGTGAGACTCTGCATCTCGCCGGCTTGAGGCGTTGTAGGTTCGAGACCGAGGCCAAAGAGAATTGAAGCCGCTGCCAAAACTCCAGATGTTGAAACTGCAGTTCACGGGAAGTCCCGCAAGAAAGAACTGCATCGCTGACTTCAATGCCTGCATCTTGTCACTCATGGAGCCAGATCTATCAGCTACGAAGATGATCTCGCCGCCGTCGTATTCTCCTGGTGAGCCCATCAACGCCTTGGGCGGGATCGTCAGCATGAGGGCGGATTGGCCTGGAAAATCTGGGTGCATCTCGAGACAGGCGAACGGTGACACCGGGGATTCAGAGACGCTGAAAATCTCCAGGACGAAGTCTCGGTCGAGACAAGTTGTCTCTGCGGGAAGCTTCACTGTCGCGGACCGGGGATCTATGGTTGGTCGATGGGCCGCAAAGTCGATCCACTGTTGACGTGTCGTTGCACCAAGTTGGATATCGGCGTCGGGAAATGTAGGTGATTTCACTGAAAGTATCCTCGTCGCCGCGAGAATGTCGATAGAAACAGCAAGACTCGTGGCGGTAGCGCTTCGACCAAGGAGGCGGTCGACACCATCCGGTGGAGTGCCATAGCGCGGAGCAATGTGCATCGGGAGCTTGAAAGTAGCTCGTGCTTTTCCCGGCTCGACACCAATCGCGTTGTCAAGCAGGATGATGAAAGATAGGGTTGCCTTCAACTGAATGTCGGGCTGGAGGTTGCCAAGCGTGGTGGTGAACAGTTCTGGCGAGTTCTGTTGCAGAAGACCAGCGCTCCGGTTTTGGGCGACCTCCTCTTCAAAAGTCTCTCTCGCCTCGGACTTGGGTTTGACTTTGCCGACCAGCATCTTGTCTCTGCCAATGCGACAGGAGAAGTCGACGACGGTGCTCCCGGGCGGCAGCGGAAAGGTGTAGCCGGCGCGGGGGATGAGACTGCCGGTGTTGTTTGTGAACGACTGATTGACGGTGACTTTGGCGGTGTCGTGAGTGATGCTGGCATAGATCGAGACAGATACAGGTGGTAGAAAGCCATCGTCCATGGCTGGACTGTTCACATTGTCGTCGTTTGGCACGCCAAGTGCGTCGTCGGCTTGGTATCGCTGGTGTCGGAACCGAGCATTCTCAGCTGCCCATTCGTCCTCGTCCTGGTCACGGTCATGGCGTGGGTGCTCCCAACGATGGAGTCCTTCGACACCTCGGAGGCGGTGGACGTTGAAGCGGCGACCATCATGCCATCGCCGGGCCTGCTGAGCATTCTGGAACCGGAATTGCGGTGGAATGGGCTCGCGAGGGTCCCAAAAAATGCCGGGCTGGTCGTGCGCGAGAACCATGTTGGCGGCTCCAGGCGTTGGGATATCGTTTGCAAAGAATTGAAAAAGACTGTCTGTGGGAAAAGAGATGAGCAAATTTTCATGTCAAGCCATGACCGAGGAAGAAGCTCGCTTCTTCTGTCGGAGTCAGAGCCCCCAGTCGCGGTTGCCTTTTTGCGAACTGCTGGCGGCCCAAATTTCAGAAGGCTCTCGCCCGCAGCCTGTGCGGGCGCAAAACCCAGACAGTTCACCGAGACGTGTGGTTGCACAGAGCGAGGCGAAGCAGTCCACGAAACCTCATGGCTGAGAAGGGGAGCTGATCTCATTGGCCTTTGGCACCAGACAATCCCAGTCCCCACCCACACATCCGATGGCCAGCATGACGCTGAAGCTCCAGTCACCACCTCAGGCAGACACCTCAGGCACACCACCCGTGTCTTGTCCATGCGTGGTTAAAACGCGCCTTCTGCTGAGCCTTCAACGCCGAAGGCGCCTCATCACGACAATGTGTCTCAACCCGCGACGTCATGGCTTCTCCAGTCTCAATTGGCGATGCGCTTCTGCTTTGCAAACTCGCATTCAGGCTCGGCCGCACGTTTACCAGTGGTCGGAAATCAGCGCCTGCTGAGTTGCGCGAGGTCGAGAACCAGCTCTATTCGCTGAGCGCAGCGCTGTCATCGCTCCACAGCAGCCCCATCGCCGCATCGAGCCACCTGGGAAATGCCGCCCTGGCAGCTGAGCTCGAAAATGGCCAGCAGGGAAGCACCATCCTTGCAAAAATGCTCGAAAACTGTGCGGAGACGTTGTCGCACCTCGAGAGCATTGTCGAGAAGTACGCGTCAATGAAGAACTCTAACCACACGGAGGCCAGCGAGACGTCTTTGCCGAAGCGCTGGAGCAAGCGACTCGTCAGGGACTTCAACAAAATCAAGTGGACCACCGAAGGCGGCGACTTGACCGTTTTGAGGAGCCAGCTCATGGTTCACATCAACAGCATCAACGTCGTCCTCGGCGTGGTCAATAAGTGAGTTATACTTCAACTGCTTCATCTTCAATCTCAGCCAGCTGACGCCCCCAGCGAGCACATCGGCAGGGTCGAGGACACCTTGGCCAGCGCCATACCCCTGCTGAAAGAGATAGAACAATACGTCTCGCAGGGCTGGCAACCCATAACCGCCACAATCCCCGCACAGTCTCAGGAATTGGCTAGTTTGGCGCCAGCTGAACCTTCATTTGAGTTGTGCGAGATGCTTGGCAACGGCACAACAGAAGTACTTTGCCCTACCGCGACCCTCGACTCGAACTGGAGCAAGTCCGGCCGGCCACGACCACCCGGGCATTCGGAGGTTCACGGGAAGCTCTTCAAATGCGGATGCCAGTCTCCATCGCTACAACATGCAAATCGCCTTGACTCCCTGAGTCGTCAGTCACCGTCACCACACCCCGCTCAAGACCCCCCTGGCTGACTTGTTATCAGTAACTCCTCTTAGCTTTGTGACCAGACTAGCCGATCAAGAATTGTCATGGATGCTATACAAGATTGCGGACAGAGACAATGGATCCCAGATCTCGCTGGTCATCCGGAAGTTATCGCCAAAACGTCAGCTTGCTTTGTATCCCAACAATAACAACACATTGTCGCTAACTTTGAATCCCCAGACCTTGTGGACTTTGAAGAGCTTTTCGTCCAAGTTTTGTCGACCATTCGGGCGAAAGCCTGGCTCTGTCAGGGAATGGGCACGACCATGGCATTCGTCACCAATGGCTCTGATGGAAGGCAGGAAGTGTTGGTTCTTGGTAGGATTGCGTCGGTATCACATCTCCTCACTGGCTCTTCACCGACTAACGAGAATATCGGTATTGCCAGGGACGTTTGCTCTGCATCATCCTCCGTCGAGAGCGTGACCATCGCAGTCGACAGTCTGACGTACAGTCGGAAAGACATCGACGACGTGGAGATCACACATTACGCGGCATGCGAGCTCACATCATTCTTGTCTCAGTTCGATACCAAGCCAACGCTGCAGCCCAAGACCTACGCCAATATTGTCATTCACTACCGCGGCGAGATGGGTCACGATTCAGATATCGTCAAGACGACTGTCAGGCGTGGGTACCCCTATTCCATCCCGAGCTCGGCAGGAAAGCTCCGCTAACGCATTTGGTCAGTGGAATACAACTCCAAGGTCCAGTTGTCCACTGCAGGGAGCGAGGTCGTCTTTGAACATGTCGACTGCACTGGCACAACGGCCGAAGGACAGAGTCATGATCTCCCGGATGGAAGAGTTTGTATCAGGTTTGCGTCACGACAAAGCAAGCTAGACCCTCCACGATGATCTCGCTACGTGTTTGGGACTAACTATGCAGCAGCAGCCGAGGGGTTCAAGACGAAGGTCAAACAGATGTGCATTGAGCTTTCTCTTATATCCATGCGCCTGCCTCGGCAAAATGAAGCGATTGTGCTTCAACTGTTAGTTTTCCATCAAAATTCTTCCTCAATCCTTGTTGTGGATACTAACACCCGAAATCCAGTCAAGCTGGAGCCATCCACACCGAGGAGATTGCCGTAGTGAAGGCCAGTATTCTCATCGTGAAAGACACCAGAACTAAATCGTCCAGGCTGATCATCACCAGCCATGACGGGCGGACTGTTGTGAGCCAAAGACGTATAGAGTCCCATCATACCTTGTCGTGGAAGTGGATCTCCTGCTGACAACCCTCATCAAGTACCTCCGGACTTTGCAGCAAGCGGGTCTTCCCAAGCCAACTTCCACTCTCGCACATGGGTCGCCCAACTTTTGGAGAGTGGTCGGACTCAGATCAAGGAGTATCCAAATGGATTCAGCCATCTCTTTGTTTCCGACGTCCACAGTGAGTACCTTTTACCTGGATTCCCAGAAAAGCTCCCTGTTCGTGTGCTGATCGATTTCCTCGCAGCAAATAAGCTATTTGAAGGCTGGGTTCGGAGCCGGTTGTGGCAGTATTCTTTGCCCTTCCGGAATTTGCCGCTTTTGCCTCCTTCCGAGGAAGATGAGCGATGGGTACCTAGGTAGCTTGATCTCTTCGCCCTCGTATTTTCCTGCGTCAAGTTGTTCCAAGCCTTTGAGATCACTACCACGAAACAATACTTCACTTGAAATTCCTCATCGTTACGAGAGATGCTATGACGTTTTTCTGAAAATACAAACTTGTTTGCCTCTGGTCTTGCCCTGCCCCCGCACGGATCAACTAATATCAACATCATCGAGGAAAGCACCCAGGAGCAGCACGCTATCCACAAGCTTGCATGGGAGCAGCTGGAAACCACCTCGATCGCTACTCTATCTCCGCTTGAGACGCCTTGGAGTAGTGACTGAGACGAAGAAGAGCTGCCAAGAGCACACAGTGTCGAGAAGCAAGAACTGGAGGAGCAATGTTCCAGAAAAACTTGGCGAACCAATGGGTTGGGTCTTCTTTTGCCACTGTCCCGTGGGCATTCAAGCTTTGATAGGTTCCAATCTCAGTTTGAGTTGGAGGTGGCGTCCCGGTGTGACAGCAGCTAGGGTCTGCCCCAGCAATCGAGGATAACGCTAATCTTCCCCAGATTCAGCCGCGCTGAAAGGGGCATGGCTGCGCACGGTCCCCGTAAGCATGAATCAAGAACCTCCACCGGTGGAAGTAGAAGACGGGGCCGAGCTCAGATCGGCCATTTCTGCAGACTACCAACTGAAATTCAAGAGGAGGGCAGACCCCGCGATCAGATGAATCCACAACTCAGTTCACCACCTTCAATAATCATCGAATCGACGGGCCGCGTCTGATTGACTTCACTTCTTACTTGAGCAAAATGGCGTGGGCAGCAGCAGGCATCGGAGCTTTTGCGCTCGCCGTGGTGCTGGTCACCCTCTCGACTATCTTCGTGGGCCTACGTTTCGTGTCGCGACGGCGCATTCGCAACATCTAGGGCGCATCCGACTAATTTATGCTCGTCACTTTGGTAGGCACCCAGGAAACAAGATGTGGTCCCCGAGTATACCCAAGGTACCTTAGTTCTGACGCTGGAAATAGATATTCGCTTTCGCGAGCGCCGCCACTGTTGGAGCTTGTACGTTGGTCGATTCTACCTACCCCCTCATTATTAGCCGGTTCACTTTATTTTACCTCGTCTGATATTTCCACTGAGCCAACATGCCACTGACCGCGTTCTTGTCCCAATGGGATGGGCTACCACATGGTCGACCTCAGCCCTGACAAACTGCCATCTTTCGCCAAGGTTACCTACGTGGCTGGCATCGTCACCAACACCAGCATCGCCCTCACCAAGCTATCGGTTCTGCTGCTCCTGCTCGACATCTTTGTCATGTTTTGGTATAGAAAGGCCACCCATGTCATCATGGCCCTGGCCGCCTGCTACCTGGTGTGGGTGTTTGTGAGCAACACCATGTCGTGTCTTCCCGTCCAGGCATTCTGGGATCTCTCGATTCCCGAGTCGGAGCGCTGGTGCATGCCCATAAAGCCAAAGTACCTGGCCGATACCACCGTCAATGCAGCCCTCAACATCGCCATCTTCTGTCTGCCGCTACTCCTCCTGCGAACCTTGACGCTACCCTGGAAGCAAAAGATCTGGCTCGGCGTTGTCTTTGCCTTGGGTATTATCGTTTGCATCGCGTCGCTTCTCCGCTTTCAATTCCTTGACTTCCAAGTGCTGATGAGGGATCCGACCTTGGCGGCCGTCACCATCTCCTCCTGGGCCAACGTCGAGATCAACCTGGCCATCATCATCGCCTGCATCCCCACTCTCAGACCGCTCATAGCAAAGTTCTACCCCCACTTGGTAGAACCGTCCATTTCTATGGATAGAAGTGGTGATGACAGTTCCAGCAGGCCATCTACAATTTCATCACCGGCGTGGAGACCTAAGGGGCGACAGCAGTGTTGAGGAGCGCTGCTTGGGGCCTAATATAATTATCTTCGGATTTTATTTATAGTTGCAGCAACAAGTAAACTCACAATGGCTGGCGCAAGAGCTAGCTTCCATTATTTTCACCGGTACTTATTCTGGTCCACTGAGTTAGTGCTAGGACAGGCGAGCTTTATAAAACTCCCCTTGTTCTGTCAAATCTGGTCGAGATGATGATACTGGGGTTTTATTCTAAACACATGTGGTGGCCATTATTGCCACACAAATCTTCTTGTTTTGACGTGTCAGCAACTGCAAGGCGATACGCACAGGCCGATGCCCGAGTGGCCGTGCAGCCGTGTTAACAGAGGCTGGAGAGAACTATTAACAATTTCCAGAGAACAAGTGCGTTTGAGTACGTAGTCCAAAAGATGAAGGACTCGGATGGGCAAAAAGGGACAGATGTCATCTTTGTATGCCCCGCAGTCTTTCACGTCAAACGCTTACTTTGTTTATTTATTTTTTTAGAGGAAGAGCGGGATCAGAGACCTGCAGTTAGTGTAACAAGGAATTCAAAAGGAAAATGGACATGCCTGGCCTCTTATCGCGAGACTTTACGCTAGAAAGCCTCGCTTTTCCCAATGAGTCTTGTTAGGGTTTCATCGCATTGCATTGTGCCTTTGGACGCTGTGTCACTATGACCGCCTAGAAACTTCGTTGGTTTATTTTTCCTAAAGTCTCGGGTGTTGGCCGCGGCCTCTAGAGTTGAAAGGAAATCGCGCGTGCTTAGATTCGTCTTATATAGAGAATGTCTATTTGCACTATAGCCTTTGGCTTATTTGCACTATAACCCCATCTACCCCTATATATAACCCTAACCCCCGCATGTCATTCCACCCGCCATCATCCACCCCGCCAATTCTGCCACGACCTCAAACACCACACGGTATCGCTCCAACCACGAATTTTATATCACAAAGGCAAGTTTATCAATCGCGCACGATTGTCCGGGATAATTGGGTGTTTAGATGGCCTGAAACGACCCGGCGCGTGGTGCTCTAGACGATCTCAATCCTGGGTGCTAATGCGATAAATATCAGCGACGATAACCGCGATTCCGACTACAATGGCGACATTGAGCCCGACGTGTAGCCTTTCTCCCACCCTCCTCCAAGCCACAGACTCTCTGCGGAGCTATACTGCCTGCGTAGTCAATTGGTTTTTTATTCGAGAATCGGTAGAACTGAGCTTAATTGCGATGAATTCGATCGATCAATCAACTGAACCGCAGTCGCAATTGCGCGTGGATGC